>Ga0193738_1000204_pt1 | contig 41313 bp, 33 predicted proteins | sample L2a1metaG_FD_144927 | JGI IMG/M metagenome (GOLD analysis project Ga0193738, IMG submission 144927) | Soil microbial communities from a riparian zone of the East river system, Colorado, United States - L2a1 | ecosystem: Environmental > Terrestrial > Soil > Riparian zone | place: USA: East River... | reverse complement strand
GGTATTGGCTTAATAATCGGATTAATTTGGCTTGCTTTTAATCTGAAACATGTAAAACATTATGATGTAAAGAAACCAATGCAGGCTGGAGACATGCCCATTTCAAGGATCTTCGGTTCTGTTTTTTTACCAATGATCGTATTTGGAATCATCGGTTGGTTCCTTCCTGGAAATTTTATGGGCTCCGATTCCAATGATGCATTTATTCTTGCATGTATTCCTGTTATTTATTTCTATGCTAGATTATGGATAAAAGGAAATGCTGAAGATAAAAAAGGAGTTGGCGCTTTATTATTCATTTTTGCTATTTCCATCATCTTCTGGACTATTTATAACCAGAATTCAACTGGCTTAACGATCTGGGCTGAATCACATACAGACCGATCGATCCCAAAGTTTATGGAGCAACCAGCAGATGCTGTGTATACACTTCAAAATTTAACTACTGCACCAAGAGAGGTTGATTCATTAGATCAATATATGAGAGTAGTAACTGACAATGCGGGGAATGCTATAAAAACAATGGGACCCGATCCTTATTTTGCTAACGTACCTAAAGAAAATTGGCCGCCTGATGGATTAGCCAAAGTTGGTAACACAGAACTCTTTCAATCCATCAACCCGTTTTTTATTGTTGCATTTACTCCTCTATTAATAATGTTCTTTGCTTATATGGCCCAGCGAAACAGGCCTATCTCAACAGCCAGAAAATTTGCATGGGCCCTGGTTATTTCGGGTCTTAGTGCATTAGTAATGGTGTTTGCTGCCATGTCAGTTCCGAGTATATATACACATAAGGTTTCGTCCATGTGGTTGTTCCTGACATATGGAGTATTTACAGTAAGTGAAATTTGCTTAAGCCCGATCGGACTTTCATTTGTTTCCAAGTTATCTCCTCCGAGATTAACAGCATTGATGATGGGAGGATGGTTCTTGTCAACATCATTGGGGGGTAAAGTAGCTGGTGTAATGGCCAGTTTCTGGGATAAGATACCAGATAAAAAAGTTTTCTTTGGGATCATTACTATTGCTGCGATACTCGGTGGGTTATTGATCTTCTCTAAAATAAAATCGCTGGAACAAATAACAAGAGATAAAACAGGCTCTGCCTGATCGTACATAAAATGATAAAAAAGGGTGGCTATGTAGCCACCTTTTTTTATTGACTAAAATTTGTTTTCTTAACTTTCTTTTCTAAATGATCTCTTATGTGGAAGAAACATCCTAGAGCTTTACCTTTTTTATTCTTTTCTGAAATGTGGGAACGGTTTGGGTATTACCTGATGATCGGAATTTTTACTCTCTATTTAAAAGATGTAAAAGAAGGTTTTGCTATGACAGAGGCAGAGTCTGCCGATCTGTACGGAACATTTATTGGCCTGGTGTTCCTCACACCTTTTGTAGGAGGCTTACTTGCCGATCGTTATTTAGGTTATAGAAAATCCATTATCATGGGTGGCATCATGATGGGCATCGGTTACCTGTTAATGGGAGTTCATAATCTTACAGTGCTCTACATAGCAATGACATTAGTGATATTGGGTAATGGCTTTTTCAAACCTAATATTTCTACACTGCTTGGAAATGTTTACACTACGCCACAACATATTCACCAGAAAGATGAAGGTTACAATATCTTTTACATGGGAATAAATATCGGGGCGTTCATCTGTAATTTTTTTGGCGCCGCTTTATATATCACTTATGGTTGGGCTTATGCTTTTGCAGCAGCAGGGGTAGGTATGTTTATTGGTGTTATCATATTTATTACCGGAACAAAACACTATGCAGCTTATGATATAAAGAAAGGAGTACAGCAAGGCGATATGTCTTTTACCCGCATCGTTATGCTTATACTTGTGCCTTCAATAGTTGCTGGTGTTATCGGTTGGTTGATACCCCGTAATTTTTTTGGATCTGATTCTACAGACGCTTTCATTTTTGCATGCATCCCTGTTATTTATTTTTATACTTCTCTTTATGTGAGTGCAGAAAAAAGTGAGAAGAGACCCATTGCAGCATTGCTGGCTATTTTCGCTGTTGTCGTTTTGTTCTGGGCTGTGTTTAAACAAAATGGTTCTGCACTTACTACATGGGCCGATCGTTATACAGATAAAGAAGTAACAGGCACTACTGAAAAAGTTTTTGAAAAATTAATTTTTGCACAAACACTTACTTATAAAAAAGATTCCGTGGCAAAATATGATGATCAATTCCGTATTCAAAAAGAAAATGGTAAAGTGATCAAAGAGTTTAACTATCCTGTTTATTTTAAAAATATTCCCAGCGATAAACTTCCTGCTGAAAATGAAAAAATAAATGTATGGTCAACTAACCTCAGTCAATCCATTAACCCGGGTTGGGTTATTTTGCTTACACCATTGATCGTTGCTTTCTTTGCTTTTTTAAGAAGAAAAGGAAAAGAACCTTCTACTCCAACCAAGATCGCATTTGGTTTATTATTTTCAGCTTTATCTGTTTTTGTAATGATAGCCGCAGTAAAGAGTGGTAATAATGGAACTGAAAAAGTAAGCGTCTTATGGCTTATTGGTAGCTATGGCGTAATAACTATCGGCGAATTGCTTTTAAGCCCTATGGGCTTATCGATCGTTTCAAAACTAAGCCCGGTAAGGATAACTTCTTTAATGATGGGTGGTTGGTTTGTATCTACTTCCATTGGCAATAAGCTCTCTGGTGTGCTTGCAAGTATGTGGGATAAATATGAAGACAAGACAAATTATTTCTGGTTGAATTTTTTCCTGCTGATGGGTGCTGCTATTGTTTGCTTTGCAATGTTAAAATGGCTCAATAAGATCATGAAAGAAAAAGGACTGACTTAATTAAACAAACTTCAAATAATCATATTTCTTTTTCAGGATTGCCATATCATCTGCCGCTAACCAGTTTTTCAAAACAGTGGCATAAACATTTTTAAAATCAACTTTATATTTCAGATCGCCTTCATCAAGGTCAGAAAGGTCGGGCATAGGATTGATCAACCCTTTCTCTTTTATACCACCACCAATTAAAAACATGTTATTAGCCGTGCCATGATCTGTACCACCACTTGCATTTTGAGAAACTCTTCTTCCAAATTCGGAGAACGTCATTACTAATACATCATCGAAGCGTCCATTATCTTTCAGATCTTTTGTAAAGGATCTCACTGCATCATTCATTTCGGTAAATAAACGCTGCTGCTGAAACTGCTGATTGATATGCGTATCAAAACTGCCGTGAGAAACATAATAAACTTTTGTATTGATATCAGAGAAAATGAGTGAAGCAATTGTTTTCAAATTCTGCCCCAACTCTGTTTTTGGGTATTCAGCTTTTGAAGGATAAAGTTTACTTTTTTCAAAAATATAATTTGCAGAAGAAACTGTTTCGGAAAGTGTTTTATATAAATAATCAACCGGCTGTTCGCCTGTTTCATCTTTATGCTGCTGCATCACATCTTTAAAGAAACGCTGATTAGCCGTTCCAAATAAACGTTTTGGATCTTTCATTGCAATTGCCTTCGCCTCTTCTCCTTTCATTGCAAGACTTAACGTATCATCAAGCTCAAGTGCATAAGTTGGTTTGTCACAGCCTTTGCATTGTGCATCAAGATAACGGCCAAGCCAACCATTTGTCCAGTACTCTTTGCTTTCACTACCAGTATGCCAGATATCCATACTCCGAAAATGTGAACGATCAGGATTTGGATAGCCGACGCTATTTATGATCCCAAGGCTTCCATCATCATATAATTCCTTAAAGCCTTTTAACGCAGGATGCAAACCGGCCTCATCGGTTAACGACAATACTTTTGATCTTTCAATTCCTATTTTCTGTCTTGATTTATAATAAATATCATTTCGATAAGGAATGACAGTATTCAATCCATCATTGCCTCCGCTTAGTTGAAGTATCACCAAAACCTTATTTCCCGGCAGCACCATATTTCTTCCTTCAAATGCTTTTAGAAATTTTGGCACCATCAGTGATGCTGTGGCGAGTGAACCAACCTGGAGAAATTCTCTTCTTTTGATAACCATATAAAAAGCTTTTAGCTATTAGCACAATTGGTATTCTGGTGTACTCATCAATTGTAATGTTGCGGACTTAATAAAACTTTCTTTGCTGCCTGCATCGGAATATTGTTTTATTAATTCGCTGCTGACGCTACTTTTCGTCTGTAACAAATTTGCTGCTATTGAACCGATCAGTTGATCCCTCTGCACTTTATCGAAATGCCTCATATATTCTTTCCAATCAATAGTTGCTCTGATGACACCTCGTTTTCCATAACCCATCGGTTTATCTCCGTCTTCTGGCGTTTTTTTTCCCATCATTACATCATCATCATCTTTGGTTTTTACATTCAATTCGTCTGCATCATTTATCAATTGTGGAAGACGCATACGAAGCATCAGGCTGCTACTGTCGATCCATGTTTTGCCGCCAGGCCAGCCTGCAACATTTGGCGGATAAAACAATATTTGACCCATTGCTCTTTGTAAAAAAGTTAATGCTTCTTCATTTTCCAATTGCATTGGCAGCATTCGTTGGATACCTGCCATTAACTCAATCGGTGATTTTATTTTACAACCAATATTTTTTTCATCATAAAACCAATCGCTGGTAAAAATATCTTCCATCAATTTGCCGACATCATAGGTGCTTTGATAAAACCGATCGGCAAGCCAGTTCACTTTTTCATCATCTACATTATCGTTTACAAAAAATTTATAAATTTTCTTTGTAATAAATTTTGCCGTTTGTTTTTGTGATAATAAAATATCCAGCACTTCATCGCCATCATAATTTCCTGTTTTGCCCAGCACAGTTTTGGAGCCATAATCATGCTGCATGCGGCGGAAAATAAATTGTCCTTTCAATCCCGCACTCCAGCCGGTAAAAGCACGAGCTGCTTCTTTAATATCATTCTCTGTATAATTACCACGGCCAAGTGTAAACAGCTCCATTACTTCTCTTGCAAAGTTTTCGTTCGGGTGATCCTTTCTGTTTTGCTGATTATTCAAAAAATTCAGCATCGCTGCCGATTTAGAAACCTCATGTAGCATATCACGAAAACTACCTAAAGCGTTGCGGCGGAGAATATCCAATAACCCTTGCTGATAAAACACATTCAGGTTACGACAGGCAAAATGACCATGCCAGAAAAAAGCCATTTTTTCTCTCAGTTGAGCATCAGTATTTACGAAAACATTTAGCCAGTTAAGATTTAAACTCCTTACACTTTCACGTTGCTTCTGTTGGATCTTTTTTTTATCCTCTTCTTTTATTTCTTTCATCTTCTCCTGGCGGCCCACTTCATCAATACCAGCAAATAAGCCTTTGAGAAAATCATCTGCCACATCAATATACTCTGGCTTTTTATTAGAGGCTTTTTGCAACGCCTTATACAATTGTTTAGAAGAAACTGCAGAAAGATCCGTTAGTTGTTCGACGGCAGGACCAAAACCAGCCCGCCACATCAGGTGCTGATTTTTAAGTTGATTAGCCAGGGACATTAAAAATATTTTTGTTTAGGACAAGTAAAAATCTGCAAAGTTTAAACCATTTATCTACTCATACTACCGATAACGCTAAACTGCAGATGATATTATTTTAAATTTGGTTGTCTCCTATGCTTTGCGTGAGGCTATTCGTTCTTTTCCTCTTATGAAATTGTAGTTTGGTTTCCCTTGTTAATTGCCTGAAAGAAGAATCGTTAAAAAAGAGACAAAATTTGCAATAGTACCAGAGTAAGAAGTTCAAGCTTGTTTAATTAGCAGTTTTAATTTTCATAAACAAGGTCTTCAACGTCTCATTTATCTCTACGCCATTTTTATTAAACAGAGAATTAGATCTTGTGTAAGCAATTCTTTTTTCGATATCCGGATGACTGCTGATCCATTCTGTCGGCTCACCACCGGTTTGTCCTATTTCTTTTTCTAATAATTCAAATAAGTGAATGGATCCGTTGCAATCAATTTTTCTTTCGCTTAAAATTTTTACTCCGTTTATATCAGCATCTTTCTCCAGTGTTCGGGAATAACTTAATCCTTTCAGGTTATCGGCGCTACCAACGATCACATTGCCCATAGTACCAACATCGCCAAAAATAATAGATATAAAAAGAGAAGATGCCTGTTGCCGGAATAATGACCTTGTGGTGTGTCTTTCGTTTACATGTGTAAACTCATGTGATAATAATGCAGCAAGCTCTTCATAACCATTCATACCCGCAATTATTTTATCGTACACAATAATATTACCACCGGGCATGGCAAAAGCATTTGCCACATTTTCTTTAATAACTGTAATGCTGATATTATATTTTGAATCGATATTCAGCTCTCTGAAAAAATCATTGATGTAAGCGGTTTTTTCTGCATCAATAGTAAACGTTGGTTTTATAGCATTGTAAATACCATCGCCCAATTTTTCTTCGTAAGAAACAGGAACCCGTTTTGCCAATCTTTCTGCAAGAAAGGGGACCAACCAGATATACGCAGATATCAGTATCACGATAAACACAACAAGCATCCGGATCATTCTCCATTGATTCTTATTCATGAACCTGCCAAGCCATGATCTTTCCTTTTCTTTTAAAATTGCTTCCAGTTTATCGGCAAATTCCTTTTCATTCACTTCGATCGTTTGAACAGGATAAGTGCCGCAACGAACTATTGATTGACCACGTTTCCAGAAATTATCGCGGATAATTTGCTCGTATGGCCAGTAAACAATTCTCGGTTCACCATGTTCATCACGAATTCCAATGCTGATTTTATCTTTTAAAAAAAGAATAGTGGCTTCTTGTTCTTCGCCACTTTGTATGTAATATTTTCCGGAGTAAGCGTCCATTCACTAAATTGATTCTGCGCCAAAATAAGATTGTAGTGACAAAGGAATTTTTATTCCATTAGCAGTTTGGTTATTCTCTAACAAACAAGCAACAATCCGAGGTAATGCAAGAGAACTTCCATTGAGTGAATGTGTCAATTGCATTTTTCCATTGCTGTCTTTAAACCGTATTTTCATTCGGTTGGTTTGAAAATTTTCAAAGTTGGAAACAGAACTCACTTCCAACCATTTTTGCTGAGCTGCGCTGAACACTTCAAAATCATAAGTAAGTGCAGAAGCAAAACTCATATCGCCACCACAGAGTTTTAATATACGATAAGGAAGTTCCAATGTGTTCAATAATTTTTCTACATGACTTACCATTTCTTCCAGTACATCATAGCTTTTTTCAGGATGCACCAATTGAACGACCTCCACTTTGTCAAATTGATGAACACGATTTAATCCGCGAACATCTTTTCCAAAACTTCCCGCCTCCCTTCTGAAACAAGGAGAATAAGCCGTCATCTTTATTGGAAGATCTTCTTCTTTCACTATTTCATCCCGATAAATATTTGTTACCGGCACTTCTGAAGTTGGGATCATGTAAAAATTATCAGCCTGCATAAAATACATCTGACCTTCTTTATCGGGCAATTGCCCTGTTCCATAAGCCGTGGCTTCATTTACCATAAATGGTGGCAGATATTCTGTGTATCCGGCAGCAGTATTGAAATCAAGAAAATACTGGATCAATGCTCTTTGCAGTTTTGCGCCTTTGCCTTTATATAAGGGGAAACCACTGCCGGTAATTTTAGCGCCGGTCTCAAAATCCACTATATCATATTTCTTTATCAGGTCCCAGTGTGGCAATGCATCTGCTGAAAGTTTTGGTTCAGTTCCTCCGGCTCTTACAACAATATTATCTGCGGGTGTTTTTCCCGGCGGCACTTTATCTGATGGGAGATTCGGAAGTTTCACCAACACATCCTGCAATTGTTTTTCAACAACAGCAAGCCGATCAGAAATTGGTTGGAGTGATGTTTTAAGTGTAGCAACATCCTGTTTTCTATTTTCAGCTTCTTCTTTTTGTCCTTTGGCCATTAATTGCCCTATCTCTTTAGAAGTGCTGTTTAATTTTGCCTGTGTGCTATCAAATTCTAATTGTAATTTTTTTCTTTCTCCATCCAATGAAATAATTTCATCAACAAGGTTCAATTCGGCAAAATTTTTGACAGCTAACCTCTGTCTTACTTCCTCTTTATTATTTCTTAAATATGCTACCTGCAACATTAATTTTCAATTTTTCCGAAGTACTCCTTCGGAGCGCAAAGGTAATTGTTGACTGTGAGACAATCAATGTACATTTATGAAAATAAACAATATGATAGATCCAAATATGGTTACCACCAATATTGAATTGAGTGGTTACAGGATCATACAAAACCTGGGTATCGTTCGGGGAATTACGGTTCGTTCACGCAGCATACTTGGCAATATAGCAGGAGGTTTTCAAACATTATTTGGAGGAAATATTTCTATTTACCAGGAACTCTGTGAAAGAACAAGAGAAGATGCTTTTCAACTGATGATGCAAAATGCCACTGACAAAGGAGCCAATGCCATCATTAGTATGCGATATGATGCTAATGAAGTAATGGGTGGCGTAACGGAAGTTCTTGCTTATGGTTCAGCCGTTGTCGTTGAAAAAATTATTTGATCTCTTTATATACATCCGGATAGTGAATTTGCATCCATCTATCAACATTGGTTAACAGTGTAAAACCAAATTTTTTATAGAGCTCATGAGCATCTCTTGTTGCCAACATCATCCGGCGCAATCCCTGCAGATCAGGATATGACATGATAACTTCCATTAGCCATTTACTTAAACCAAGACCGCGGTATTCTTCAATAATAAAAACGTCGGCGAGATAGGCGAAGGTTGCTCTATCTGTTATCATTCTTGCAAAACCCACTTGCTTATCATTTTCAAATACTCCAAAACATAAAGCTCCTTCAATTGATCTCCTGATAATTTCTTTTGATATGCCTTCGGCCCAATATGACCGGGTGAGAAAAGAATGAATAAGATCGATATCCATTTTTTCTTTTTCGGTGCTGATGTAAAATTTGTCTTTTGTAAAATCCATTTAATCAGTTTTGACAAAATTAAGGCCACTATCTTTGTCGCTATGCAGGCAAAAGATGATTTGCAAACAAGATGGTGGGCACTGGAAGCAAAACTTGTTGAAAGGTTTGGTAAAAAACCCGATATGGAAACTATTTTGTTTCTTATCGGTGTACAGGAGTTTGGCCAGGTAAAAGAAAAATTTACCAAGGAACAAAAGCAGGACCTGATGCATATAGCCATTTGCAGCCTGTTTGCGCAAAGCGGATATTATGAATTAGAAGGAAGAGATATTGATGGTTGGCCACATTTCCGTCAACTAAAATCTTTACCGTCTCTTTCTCCTATAGAACAGGAAAATTTTATGAAGGATCATATATTACTCTATTTTGAGAGCCATCATTTTTAAACTTTTTGCTTATGAAATATTGGATCGTTGCCTTACTAAGTTCTTTGATTGTTTTTTCTGCTTCAGCACAGAAAGATTCTACGATAAAAAAGAAAGATAGGAAAAGAGATGTTTTGGTGCAGACCACAATGGGTGATATGGTTATCCGGTTATCCGACTCAACGCCATTGCATCGTGATAATTTTTTAAAGCTTGTAAAAGTTGGCTTCTACGACAGCGTTTTATTTCACCGGGTAATAAAAGGTTTTATGATACAGGGCGGTGATCCGAATAGTATAAGAGCTACGGCAGGTCAGTCTTTGGGAAGTGGCGGCCCAGGTTATACTGTTCCGGCTGAGTTCAGAAAAACTTTATTTCATAAAAAAGGAGCATTAGCTGCTGCAAGAACTGGTGACAATGTGAATCCAACGAAAGTAAGTAGCGGTAGTCAATTTTATATAGCGCAGGGAAAGGTGTATACCGATGCGGGGCTTGATTCAGTTGAAACATCCCGGCTAAATGGCAGAAAAATTCCTGCGGAACAAAGAGCAGTTTATAAAACGATTGGCGGTACGCCGCAACTTGACCAGGGCTATACTGTTTATGGTGAAGTAATAAAAGGATTAGAAGTGATAGATAAAATTGCAGCCGTTCAAACAAGCAGGGGGCAAGACCGTGATCGTCCTTTACAGGATGTAAGAATTATTAAGGCAAAACTTATTAAAAGAAAAAGACGATAAGAATTACGGTAAGTTGAACGGAGCGTCGCAACAGAAGCTCAATCGAAGAACAAAAGCTGGCATCAAAATTCTTTATTTACTTTTTATAGTTATTTAACCCGGTTTCATAATCTTTGCAACTCAAATTTTCAACTATGAATTTCCCGTCAAACCTTCGTTATACAAAAGATCATGAATGGATAAAACTGGATGGCAATGTGGCTACCATTGGCATTACTGATTATGCGCAAAAAGAACTCGGCGATATTGTATATATAGAAGTGGAATCGATCGGAAAACCATTAAAGGCCGGTGATGTATTCGGTACAGTTGAAGCAGTGAAAACAGTGTCTGATCTTTTTTTGCCTGTAGATGGGACCATTACCGAATTAAATGCCGCTTTGGCAAACTCTCCTGAGTCAGTTAACAGTGACCCCTACGGTGAAGGCTGGATGGTAAAAATGACAGTGAATAACCCTGCTGATGTAGAAGCCCTGATGGATTCCGCTACCTACGGAACGCAAGTGGCTTAAATCTGAACAAAAAAATATTACGTAAATAAAGCGTCCCGCCGATAGGGATGCTTTTTTTGTTTACCTTTTAACCAGCTTGGAACCGAAAATCAAATACAGCGAGCAAGAACTCGTTGCTTTGCTAAATGAGCAAAACAATGATGCATTCAATTATTTGTACGATCACTATTCAGGGGCTCTTTTCACAATCATTAACCAAATAGTTCCGGATAAAGACACGGCAAGCGATGTGCTACAGGAAGTATTTATCAATATTTGGAGGAAGATCGGCACTTATGATAAAGCAAAAGGCAGGCTGTTTACATGGATGCTGAATATTTCAAGAAATGCTGCGATAGATAAAATAAGATCTAAGGGATACCGGGATAATCAAAGGAACCAGCCGATAGCAGAAGGTGAAAATTCAGGAATGAGTATGAGTTCTAATCCGATCGTAAATGATGTAGGGCTGAAAAAAGTTTTAACGACTTTGAGTGAAGAATATCGAAAACTTATTGATCTTTCCTATTTCCAGGGATTTACTCATGAAGAAATTGCGAAAATGCTGGGTATACCGCTGGGAACAGTAAAAACAAGAATAAGAACAGCAATCATTCAATTAAGAACAATGATCCGATAAGAAGTGAATATAAATGAATACATATCAAGTGGAGTTGTTGAAAGCTATGTGCTTGGCCTACTGACAGCACAGGAGAAGTTTGAATTTGAACAATACTGTGAAGCCTATCCCCAACTGAAAGCTGCACGAGATGCTTTTGAGATGGCTATTGAAAAACAGGCGATGGAAAATGCAATAGCGCCACCTGTTCACGTGAAAGAAAAAGTTTTGTCTGCTATTCAACAAAAACCTGCATCCAACGCTTCTAAAATAGTAAGTATGGAACCAACGATCCGCAAGTCACCTGGTTTGCGTTGGATGGCTGCAGCTTCAATTATTCTGTTTTTGGTGACAGGTTATTTTGCTTACACATTTTATAATCAAAATAGAGACCTGAGTAACTCTCTCAAATCACTTCAAGTGAAGGTTGATCAAATGGAAGAATATCAGAAAATAATGAGTGACCCCAATATCGCTGTCGTAAACATGGTAGCAATGACTTCGGCTAAAGCTTCAACCAGCATTTACTGGGATTCTACTTCATCGGATGTTTATCTTCTAATAAAAAATATGCCTCAACTTCCTTCCGAAAAACAATACCAGCTTTGGTCTATCATTAATGGTCAAAATGGACAGTTACAACCCAGCAGCCTTGGGCTTTTTGATGTAGGAGAGAATCAAAAGATCATTCTTAAAATGAGCAACGTGAAAAAAGCAGATGCTTTTGCAATTACTATTGAAAAGAGAGGTAATACTGAGGGGCCCAATCTTGAGCAATTGCAATCAATGGGAAAAACAAAAATTCAGTAAGAAAAAATTAAATCCCAATTATAGAAATTCCCGTAGTTAGAGTTAAGCTTTAACCATGAATCCTTAAGATTTGGTTCTATAGTTGGTTAATGACAGGGGCCCCTTTTGGGGCTCCTTTTTTTATACATATATTCGGAAAAAATCAGCATTGAAAAAAAATGTCTCAGCAATTCTTTTTGCATTCATTTGGCTTTTGCTCGTAACCGGTTTGCTTTGTACGCCGGGAGCAAAGCTTCCCAAGATCACTTGGGGAGACAAAATATGGTTTGATAAATGGGTCCACATCTTTTTATTTATGGTGCTGGTTATTCTCTGGAGCAAAGCATATTCGCATAAAAAAAACATACTGACTGATCGCCGTAAAGTTTTCTTTAAAATAATGGTGGCTGGGTGTTTTTATGGTATTGTGATGGAGTTCGTGCAGAAATATTTTATCCCATTCCGTTCGTTTGACCTAGGAGATATAATTGCAGACGGAATTGGCTGTGTTGCTGGTTATTTTTTTTCTGTAAAAAAATTCCTCCAAACAAAAAGCCCAGAGTAGCCCGGGGTTCATTCTTGTTTTTGCAAGGCGACATTAATTCATTTGATCTTTTATTTCTGCTGTGGTTATTGGTCCCAACTCAAATGAACTTGTAAGGCATTCCTTAAAAATTTTATCGGACCTCTGCCTGTCTCCATATGATCTTAAAATGTAAGCTGTTCGCAAAAGAGAATTAGGTTCAAATGTTTTCCCAATAACATTTTTATTTACGAGCTCATAAGCTTTTGCGACATCACCTTTTTTATAATAAACCCACGCAAGCCAATCAAAAGTTTCAGGTGTAGGCCGGCTGTTTACTTCTTTCTCAGCAATCGATAATGCTTTATCAAGATCATTTTTATCAGTCGTATAAGTAGTGATAAGATACTTATTGTACATTTTCCCGTAAATGGGTTTTTCAACTATTGATAAAAATTTATTGATACAACTATCTTTCTCTGACTTATTTTTTTCCCAATCTGCTATTTCTGCAAGCAGGAGGTATAAATCAGGCGAGTTGGTTTGTGATAAAATATAACTGATAATTCTTTTTGCTTCTTGTGTATTGTGATCGTGAGAAAAAGAGATCCAGGCGATACCCTTGAGTGCATACAAATAATTGCTATCAATTTTCAAAACATCAACATAGTTCTTATAAGCCTCTTTCACCCTGCCGGCATGACCGTACATATCCGCCAGATTTGATTTTGCCCATAATACCAGTTCTCGCTTTCCCTTCCACTCCACTTCTTTTAATGCTTTTTCCATTAATACAATCGCATTGTCAAGTCTGCCTTTATGATCCTCTAACTTGGCTTTCCGGATCAGATAATCAAAACTGGTTTTATCTTGTAGCGCTTCAATATTTTTTGATGCCAGGCTGTATAAACCAATTTCCATCGCTACATCAAATTTGAGTAACCGGAGTACAAATGGGTTTACACCGATGCTGTCTGCAAGAATTAAGCTTTGCCATGCATCTTTAAATCGATGCTGTGTGATGGCATTCTGCGAATAAGAAAAATAAATTTCAGGATCAGTGGTTCTTACTTTTTGGAGGCAAATAGTATAAAACGAATCGGCGGTATGCAGCTCATTCACATTGCCTGTCGTTTTAAATATTTTTATATGATTGGATGCCAGTTGAAGCATATCTACAAAACTGCCGGTGTCCCTAGCTAACCTATTTTCCCAAAAGCTTAGCTCCGTATTTATTTTTTTCATCTGCTCCTCGGTTCTCTTATCATCAGAAAGAAAAGCATTGTAATCCTGCGGGTTAATTATTTTTTTATTTGAACATGCGTTCAGCATGGTCAATAAAAAAAGAAAAGAAAAAATGCGATTCATGATTGTTGGATTGAAATATTGTAATACCCTGAAGTAAAGATTGATTTACGAGTCTCGGGCAATTTTGGATTGGCAATAGGAGGCTAATTAAATACCAGTGCTTTAAAACCATTGACATTTTATGGCCGTAAATAAGGGAGTTTGAAACCAACCTCATGATCAAAAGGCAATTATTTACGGGGCTTCTTTTTTTTATCGCACCCATTTCCTTTGCTCAAAAAGGAAAAATTGAAGGCTATATTTCCGATGCAGAGAATAAAGCTCCGCTCAGTGGTGCTAATGTTATTATTTCAAACAACAAGGCAGATAATACAGACGCTTTTGGAAAATTCTCCATTAATGCGATCAATGCTGGTCAATACGAATTAGTGATATCCCATATCGGTTATAAAACCGAGATCATTCCTGTTGAAGTAAAAGAAGGTCTTGTTTCGGCTGTCACGATCGCAATGAAAAAAACAGGACTTGATCTTACTGAAGTAAGAGTCAATGGTAAAAAAAATTCATCTCTGAATACGATCGGATCAGTGGATATAATGCTTCGTCCTGTTAATACTTCACAAGATGTTTTGAGAATTGTGCCTGGATTGTTTATTGCACAACATGCCGGTGGTGGAAAAGCAGAACAGATTTTTTTAAGAGGATATGATATTGACCACGGCACAGATATAAATATAACCGTAGATGGCATGCCGGTAAATATGGTCAGTCATGCACATGGCCAGGGCTATGCAGATCTTCATTTTCTTATTCCTGAAACAGTGGAAAAAGTAAATTTTGATAAAGGGCCATATTTTACCGACAAAGGAAATCTTGCCACTGCAGGTTATGCAGAGTTTCGCACCAAAGAATTTTTAAAAGACAATTTTATTAAACTTGAAGGCGGGGAGTTTAACACACAACGTGCCGTTGGGATGCTGAAAATATTTAATCGTGAAAATGATAAAAGCAAGCAACAGTTTTATGTAGCTTCTGAATATTTTAAATCGGATGGTTATTTTGATAGTCCACAGGATTTTCATCGCTTTAATATAATAGGCAAATACAATGCATGGTTTGGTAATCAAAGCCAGCTTACCATTACTGCTTCCACATTTGACAGTAGATGGAATGCTTCCGGTCAAATACCTGATCGTGCAGTGCAAAGCGGAATGATCAGTCGTTTTGGTTCTATCGATAACAGTGAAGGTGGAAATACAAGCAGAACAAATATTAATGTTCGCTTTGCAAGACAATGGAAAAATAATTGGAAGATGACTAATCAGCTTTATTTTATCAACTATCATTTTGATCTCTTTTCAAACTTTACTTTCTTCCTGAAAGATTCAATATATGGAGATGAGATCAATCAATGGGAAACAAGAAATATTTATGGCTATAACACGACTGCTGCTAAAACATGGCTGCTCGGAAATAAAAATGCAAATACAGAATTCGGCGGCGGTTTTCGTTATGATGACGTAATGGGAATTGAATTATCTAGAGCTGTAAAAAGACAATTTATAGGACCATTACAAAAAGGAGATGTAAAAGAAGGAAATGCTTATTTATTCTGGAATCAAGATCTTGAACTTAATGATAAATTCAGCGTAAATGGCGGGCTTCGTTTTGATCTCTTTCGATTTGCCTATAGAGATCTGTTAGCTGGCGAAACAGATTTCCGTCATCAACAAAGAAGCATTTTAAGTCCGAAATTGAATTTTGTTTACACTCTATCTTCTACTGTAAAAATTTATTTTAACAACGGAATTGGTTTTCATTCAAATGACACCCGTGTAATACTTGAGAATAGTGCTAAGGATATCTTACCAAAAGTCTATGGAACTGATCTTGGAGTTATTTTGAAGCCAATAAAAAATCTTATTCTTAAAACCGCCTTATGGCATTTTTATTCTGAGCAGGAATTTGTTTATGTCGGCGACGAAGGAATTGTAGAGCCCGGTGGCAAAACAAGTAGAATGGGTATTGATGTTTCAGCTCGTTATCAATTTACTTCCTGGCTTTATGGTGATCTTGATCTTAACTATACAAACGCAAGATCGATCGCTGCTGCAAAAGGTGAAGACTATATACCACTTGCTCCCTCATTTAACAGCATTGGCGGCTTATCTGCAAAAATGAAAAATGGTTTCAGTGGTTCGCTTCGGTATCGTTTTATGGATCATCGTCCCGCAAATGAATTTAATAGTGTGCAGGCTCAAGGTTATTTTATAACTGATATGCTGCTTGCATATGCCTGGAAAAAAATTGAATTCACTATATCAGCGGAAAATATTTTTAACTGCAAATGGAGAGAAGCACAATTTGATACAGAATCAAGACTTCAATTTGAACCCCAACCTGTTTCGGAGATCCATTATACATCCGGTACACCACGATTTTTAAAGGCTGGCATGAGTCTCAGGTTCTAAGAAAAATAGAAAGAAATAAGAGTTAAACGGCTTTCTTTATCAGCCTAAGATACAGGGAGGTATATAAAAAAATAGACCCCTGTAGAAACAGGGGTCGCAACCAAAACTAACTGCTTATGAGAAAATTGACTGCTTTATTTGTGAAGAACTTTTATCTATAACGCAAATTTACTGCCAATATTTTGATGCCTGTTGTTAATGAACTATTAAAGGTCTTTTCTTCGTATTATACCTTTTCAAATGGGGAATTTTGCTATGAATGATCGCAATTTTCAGCCATTTTCAATTCAAAGAATCTCACGTTTTAAACGTCTCAAATCAGTTTTTATTTTCTTGCGAACCAACCCAATTTTCAACCTTGCACACAATAAATCTGACTGCAACGTGACAAAAACGATTCTTTCATTTCATTCAAACAGCTACTATTAATAAGACGACAAAAGGAAGGCGTTTCTGTTAAAGAAACGCCAAAGAGTTTTAATGATTGTAAGAATTTTTAAATCAATTCTGCTTTGCAAGCTTTTCAGAATTTTCAGCAAACTGTAGTGCATCGATAAATTCATTTATATCACCATTCATTACTGCAGGCAAATTGTAGGATGTAAGATTGATCCGGTGATCTGTCACCCGGCCTTGCGGATAATTATAGGTTCTGATCTTAGCGCTGCGATCACCTGTGCTTACAAGGCTTTTTCTATGACGGGATATCTCTTCCTCTTGTTTCCTCACCTGCTCTTCATAAAGTCTTGTTCTCAGCATACCCATTGCCTTTTCCCTATTACCAAGCTGGCTTCTTTCTGTTTGGCAAACAACAACCGTACCTGTAGGAATATGCGTTAGCATCACCTTTGTTTCTACTTTGTTTACGTTCTGCCCACCTGCGCCACCACTTCTGGCTGTTTCCATCTTCACATCTGCAGGATTCAGTTCAAAATCTACTTCCTCCGCTTCCGGCATCACGGCAACTGTTGCTGCTGACGTGTGCACCCTTCCCGAACCTTCAGTATCTGGTACCCGCTGCACACGGTGCACACCGCTTTCAAATTTTAATGTGCCATACACATCCTCTCCAATCACTTCCAGTTGCACTTCTTTATAACCACCCACTGTTCCTTCACTATCGCTTAAAACCGCCGTCTTCCATCCGCGACGTTCACAATAACGCATATACATACGCAACAGGTCACCAGCAAACAGGCTAGCTTCATCACCGCCAGTACCTGCACGAATCTCAATGATCGCATTCTTATCATCTTGTGGATCTTTGGGTATCAGCATCTGCCTGATGGTCGATTCCATTTTCACCTTTTTTTCTTCACTTACAGGCAATTCTTCTTTTGCAAGCTCTCTCAATTCTTCATCCGTTCCGTTCAGCGCTTCTTTATACATAGTCACATCATCAAGCACCTTTTTATATTCTTCGTATGCGATCACAACTTTTTCCAGGCTTCGATATTCCTTACTCGTTTCAGCAAATCGTTTATTATTACCAACGATCGCAGGGTTGGTAAGTGCTACTCCCAACTGATCAAATCTTGCTTTTATGGCTTCTAAGCGGTCTAACATTTGAAAGTTTTATTTTTATGCTGCCGGCTCGGGTAACCTCGGTTGAAAGTCCCTTGCGACGCTCCGGTTATCTCCGGTAATTCTTATCATCAATTTAAGGGCAGCAAAGTTAAAAGAATTCAACGCATGGCATACAGAAAGTTCAAAGCAGATCAGTTGTTTGATGGTTATCGTCTTCATGGCAACGATAAAGTTTTAATAACCGATGATTCTGGAAAAATTCAAGGAGTTGTTACCCTTTCAGAAGCTGGTGAGGATGTACAAACCTTTAGCGGTATCTTATCTCCCGGACTGATCAATTGCCATTGCCATCTTGAACTTAGTCATTTAAAAAATGTGATCCCCCCACATACTGGTTTGATCGAGTTTTTATGTTCTGTTGTTACTAAAAGAGATTTTCCCCGCGACGTTATAGACCAGGAAATAATAAAAGCAGAAAAAGAAATGTATGATAACGGCATCGTTGCCGTTGGTGATATTGGAAACACGGCTGATACCGCTGGAGTAAAAAGTAAAAGCAAGATCAAATGGCAGAATTTTGTGGAGGTTTTGGGCTTTACAGATGAAAAAGCTGATGAAAATATTGGACACTATAAACAAGTTGCACAAACTCTCGAACAAAAACTTCAATCCTCAAACATCAAACATCGAACGTCTCTTGTGCCTCATGCTCCCTACAGCATTTCACCAAAAACATTTAAGCTTATTAATGAACAGACAAAAGATCAAATCATTTCAATTCACAACCAGGAACATCCTGCAGAAGATGTATTATACAAAACTGGTGGCGGCGATTATTTAAAACTGTTTAAAATATTTGGAATAAGTGGGTCGCCTTTTCCTGTTACCGGGTTAAGCAGCATTCGTTCAGTATTACCGCACTTCAATAATGGACAAACTATTTTTCTTATTCATAATACATTCATGCCGGAAGAGGACGTTGTGTTTGCAAGAGAGTATGCTGAAAAGAATGGATTAAAACTTATTTGGTGTCTTTGCATAAACGCCAATTTGTATATCGAGAATAAAGTGCCGCCTGTAGAAATGCTGATGAAACATGATTGTCCGATCGTTTTGGGAACGGATAGCTATAGTAGCAACTGGCAGCTCAGTATTACGAAAGAGATGCAATCATTAAAAAATAAATTCCCTTCTTTATCAATTGAAACTATTTTGCAATGGGCCACCAGCAGCGGAGCTAAAGCATTACAATGGAATGATGAATTGGGAAGTTTTGAAAAAGGTAAAAGACCAGGGGTAACAATAATTGAAAATGATTTTAGCAAATCCAAAAAGATAATCTAATGGTTGAATTGCTTAATAACATTCCGCCGTCTGGGTTATATATGGAGTTTTTCTTTGAACAGGAAAGCAATTTTAAAGGCAACAGATGGGAATATGTTTTATTTACCAAAAAAGACGGTGAAAAATGGTTGGGACATTTTCGGTGTAACGATTACAATTATTCTAATGTTAAAGAATTGTCTTGTAATGATATTGGGTGTATAGTGGCCGGAGGTGAAGGCTATTTAATTGATATTGAAAATAAAAAACTAATAAGTATTGTCAAGAGCAATCCAATCTTAGATGTTTTTAGTGATGAACCCACATGCATAATATATATAATAGGGTTTGGGGATGTGGTTCGTATCAGTAAGGATTTTCAGGAGACAACACTTGCTTTGCCAATAAGAGCGGATGGCATAAAGTTTAAAGAAGTTTTGGACAGAAAGCTATTTCTTGAAATCGAGGAAATAGGTGGAATGGAAACTCTGAATACAGACTTTTATATTAACCTGGATGATTTCTTAATCAAAAGAAAATAATTTTCTTACCCCAATACTTCTCTCAGCACAGGCAACGTCTTCATCGCTCCAAAATCCTGAATATGTAAAGCATAATAAGTTTCATAAGCAAATAACAACTGCCTGCGAAAATCATGATTGAGTTTTAGCTGTTCCAATTCCTCCGGTTGCATCATTTTTAATAACTCGCTTGTTACTTCCGCCTGTTTACCTTCTAAAAAATGAAAATGATTTGGGCGTTCCGTAACAAACATTCCTTCCTGGAGATCGACTATTGAATTTTTATCTGAGTACTCATCACTTATTCTAAAGCCAAAGAAAACGGGCAAGTGTAAAGCAAAGTACAATGGAAAGTTTGCCATAACAGAGCCGCTGCTTTCATCCAGATGTGTAAATGCATCTTCGCAAAATTCAAAAAGTTCAGGATTCGCTTCAGGTTGCTTCAAACATTTTGTAAGCAATTCGATCATGAACAAAGCCACGGCGTTTTTTGGGACATCAGAGAAAATATGCTGGTATAAATAAGACCATTTAAATTCTTTGATGCGATTCAAATGTTTAAGCTCATTATGATAAACCACGAGATCAAGAATTGCTGTTGGCTGAAAAAGATTTGCCCTGCCACTTCCTTTCTTTGATGATGTTCTCACTCCATTTACCAAATAAGATTGTAAACCGAACAGCTCTGTAAACATAGTAACGATCAAACTCGTTTCACCATATTTCACAGCTCGTAAAACGATCCCTTTTGTTTTATGTAATTGCGAAGACATTATTTACTTATAAAAACAATTTTTGTTGCCAGGTTTTCTTTTCTCCCTTCATCGCTGACCAATACCAAATAAACACCGCTTGAGATCCTTCTTCCTTTATAGTCTTTACCATCCCAAACTGCTTGGCCGCCCAATGCTTTTGTTTGATAAACCAATCTCCCATCCATTTCAGTAATTTTTACTATTGCATTATTCACTAACCCACGAATGGCAATTGTACCACCATATCCCGGCGGCACAGGATTTGGAAAGACCAATATATTATTATTCATTTCTCCACCTTCTGTCGCGGTACTTCTAAAAGAACAAATACCATTTGCAGTGGCAAAAAATATCTCTCCTGTTCTTCCATCAATAGCAATTCGTTTTACATCGTTACTTAACAAAGGGCTGTTTGTTTCAGTAAAACGATAGATCACTTTATCACCTTCGGAGCTAACGAGCCATGCACCATTCTTTGTTGCCACCCATTTTCTATCAGCGCCATCAACAGCGATGCATCTTACTTCTTCACCTTTGAAAAGATATTGATTAAATCCGCCTTGCGTTACAACCGGTAAGATTGCATCGCAACCTTGAGATGAAAAAACATTTTGTGGGCATTGAACAACAGCGACTCCATCATTTGTGCCGACCCAGATAAGACCATTCTTATCTTTTGCGATACTCAATACATTATTCGTTGGCAAATTTCCAATGCCTGCGCCGCTTCTGTATAATTTCCAATTATCATCAGTTGTATTGTCGATCGTTTTTTTATCATTAAAAACAATCAATCCATTTCCTTTTGGCGAAACGATCCATTTCTGGCCTTCATCATCAACCACGATCTGTGACACAGCATTTTCAGAAAGTGCAAATGGTGGAGCAAATGTTTTCCAGCTACCATCATTCTTTCTTACAACAATATTTTGTGCAGCGCCATAATTCGAGATCCATAAATTATTTTCTTTATCAAATGCAAGACCAGATACACGATAGCTAGCGGGGTCAAACATTGCTTGTCCTATTGGAGAATTCTGTTTGAAGACCTCAAAACTATTACCGGCTTTTATATGTAACAACCCTCCGCCATATGAACCTGTCCAGATCGTTTCATCGCGTAGATCGATCGTAACTGAGATCAGGTCAGATAAAGAATCAAGTTGAGCAAAATGTTTATTATTATAGTTTGTCCATTGTCCTCCTGAAAATTTATAAATACCGTCTTTATTATTTTGCTTTTGCCAATTTTCATTTACACTACCGGCTGTTGCATAAAATGTATTGTTTACAAAAACGATCTCTCCTGTCGCAATTGATTGTGGTGAATTGAGATCATAATTTTCGAAACCAACCGACATAAACTTTGTCAACCCTCCGCTGCTATCAGCCACCCAATAATCATTACTTACCAAAATTGTCTTCTTTGGCTGAACAATTAATCCGGGTTGTTGAATAGTCCGGGCAATTGTTCCATCTGTATTTAGTGAAGTGACCTTTGCGCTGCCATCATTCTTTTTTTGACAAACAATTATTTTCCCTGAGGAAGAATTGATGTTTAGAACTTTCCATCCGGGTTCCGTAAAAAACAAACCCCAGTTGATCCCGTTAAGCACAAACACAGAATCATTTTTTGAAACAAATATTTTACTCTGCACATTAATAACATCATTGCAAACTCCCGCAGTTAATCCATTTATGCCGCTAATATTTTGCCAGTTCAAATAATTAGCAGGATCAACTGTATTAACAGAAGTGATCTTTAATCCTTCATTGGTAGCCGCATAAAAAAAAGAATTGTCGGCAGTAAAGCCATTAACTTTTACATGTCCCCCGTTGTTACCAATAAACCAGGAATCTTTTACTTCATATTTATCTGCATCAATAACAACTATACCAAGCCCGGTTGAGACATAAAAATATTTTCCTGAAGAAAAAACATTGTAAATAGTTTTATCACCAACGATATTATCAAGTTTGATCTCGGGAACATTAAAAATATCGTTGCGGTAAACAATATCAATATTACTGTTGCGATAACCTATAAATAGTTTATCGCTTATTTCATTATAACTAATGGCTGAAACCCCGGTTTCATTCAATCCATTTAACCTGCTCATTCTTGAAACTGAATTTTCAGACAGGTCAATATTAAAAACACTGTAAGGCGTTGCACAAAAAATTTTATTGTTTCCTGCTGAAACATCGATGGCAGAATGATATGGCAAATGATCTCTCCATTGGCCGATCGACGGGATCGAATCCTGGGAAATACCTTTAGAAAGAAAGCTAAATAAAGTATATAAAGTAACTATGGATTGGCGCAAACTCACTTTTCAAAAATATCACTCTTAATCTAAATCGATATTATGGTTTACCGGGTCGTTCAGTCATTTTTCTGTTTCTTTGCGCAGTTTCTGACGTCAACGAACAATTATGTGGAATACTCTCGGCCGGTTCATACTAAAATACAGGATACCATTATTAGTTCTTTTGCTGGGAGCTACCGCTTTCATGGTTTATAAAGCAAAACAACTTCAATTGGGTTATGAATTTGCAAATGCCATTCCCACAGATCATCCCAAATACAAAGCTTACCAGGAATTCAGAAAAAAATTTGGCGAAGATGGCAACTTGCTTGTTATAGGTATACAAACTGATAAACTCTTTGAAGAAAAGATTTTTAATGATTATACACGGCTTGTAAATGACATTAAAAATGTAAAAGGTGTAGAAGATGTTATTTCAATAACCACTGCTGTTAATCTTATAAAAGATTCAGCAACAGAAAAACTAGGCCCGCAGGCTATATTTGAAAAGGGGCCACTTTCTCAAGCTGAGATCGATAGCTCTAAAAATGTTTTTTATAGTTTGCCATTTTATCGCGGCTTGTTATACAATCCCGATTCAAACGCATGGTTGCTCGGTGTGCATATAAATAAAGGTGTGCTGGCATCAAAAGCAAGAGAAACAACAGTGGCACAGATCACATCTTTAAGTGATGTATTCAGTAAAAAATATTCATTAGAAACTCATTTAAGTGGTTTGCCGCTAATTCGCACAGTATTAGCAAAAAGAATTGCAGACGAAATGCGATGGTTCCTTTTAATATCTGTTGTTCTTTCTGCAGTTATCCTATTACTTTTTTTTCGTTCATTTAGCAGCATGTTACTATCCATTGTGGTGGTTGGTATTGGCGTAGTATGGAGCCTGGGCACAATGGTATTGATGGGTTATAAGATCACTTTGCTTACAGCCCTTATTCCACCATTAATAGTAGTGATCGGTATTCCTAACTGTATTTATTTCCTGAATAAATACCATGTTTCATACAATGAAACAGGTGATAAATCAAAGGCACTTGTAAAAATGGTGGATCGCATGGGGATCGTTACCCTGTTTTGCAATATCTCTGCTGCTATTGGTTTTGCTGTTTTCTTTTTAACACGTAGCCAGGTATTAAAAGAATTTGGAGCTGTTGCCGGCCTTAATATTATGGCCTTATTTTTTATCTCTCTTATCTTGATCCCGGCTGCATTAAGCTTTTTTCCAAAGCCCAAATCCCGGCATACAAAATATTTGGATAATCCAAGGCTGAGAAGATGGCTTGACAGGCTGGAACGCTGGTCGCTTAATCACAGGAAATTTATTTATACAATGACTATTGCAATTTTAGTTGTTTCTATAATAGGAATACTAAGATTAGAAAGTAACGGCTACATTGTTGACGACCTTCCAAAAACAGACAAGATATATACCGATCTGAAATTTTTTGAAAGGAATTTCAAAGGAGTAATGCCGCTTGAAATAGTTATCGATACAAAAAAGAAAAGAGGTGTTACCCGAAACCTTTCTACTCTTTTAAAAATTGATTCGCTGTCTCAATTTTTGGCAGCAATGCCAGAAATAGGAAGACCCCTTAATATCACTGAAGGTTTAAAATTTGCTAAGCAGGCTTTCTATGAGGGAGATACGGCAAGTTATTCAGCTCCTACCGAGTTCGATATGGTCCCGCTGAAATCTTATCTTGATTTCAAACCTGATTCTGGCAAGAGCGAAAGTTCTTTTGGAAAACTTCTTTCTTCTTTTATTGATAGCAATAAACAAGAAGCAAGAATAAGTGTAAGTATGCGTGATGTCGGCAGCTATCGTTTACCTCAAATACTTGATACGATACAACAAAAAGCCGATCTGATTTTTGATACAACAAATTATCACGTACAGCTAACCGGCGCCAGTGTTACTTTTCTTACCGGTAGTAATTTTATCATCAATGGCTTAAAAGAAAGCATAATGTGGGCATTTGGATTAATTGCTGTTTGCATGATGTACCTCTTCCGTTCATTCAGAATTTTAGTATGTTCATTGATACCGAATATCATTCCATTAGTGATCACCGCCGGTGTAATGGGATGGCTTGGTGTAAGGATAAAACCTTCTACTGTTTTAATTTTCAGTGTTGCGCTTGGTATTGCCATCGATGTCACTATCCGGTTTCTTATAAATTATAAACAAGAATTACCCCGCCACAATTACGATATGAAGCGTACAGTGATCCAGACAATTCATAGTACCGGTATCAGCATTATTTATACGTCGCTTGTACTTATCGCAGGTTTTATTATTTTTTGTTTCAGTGGTTTCGGTGGTACACAATCACTCGGTTGGCTTACCTCGCTTACTCTTGTTACTGCCACTATCACAAATCTTGTATTATTACCTTCATTGCTGATCACATTTATAAAGAAAAAGAAATAAGCATTAATATAAATAAGAAAAGGGTTGCTGTTGACAACCCTTTTTATTGAAGATGATACGACTCAATTCAATAGTTCCTGTAGCTTTTGTCCCAATGCATTGCCCCGAAGATTCTCAGCAACGACTTTTCCATCAGGATCAACTAAAACATTAAAAGGAATACCGCCAACCTGGTATAGGGGCACCACTTCGCTTTGCCAAAACTTAAGATCACTAATATGCGTCCACGTTAAATTATCCTCCTTTATTGCTTTTAGCCAGTTTTCTTTTTGACCGGGGCGATCAAGTGAAACACCAAGGATCGTAAAATTTTTATTCTTGAATTGATTAAACGCTTGTACAACATTAGGGTTTTCTCTTCTGCATGGACCACACCAGCTTGCCCAAAAATCAACAAGCACATATTTACCACGAAATGAACTTAGCTTAACAGTTCTACCATCAGTATCCGGCAAAGAAATTTCTGGCGCCGTTTTTCCTACCCATAGTGTTTTTGGAATTGAAGCTTCCACTGAATTTCGAATACCTGCTATGTCTGTACGTTCAGGAAATTTATTAAGTACATCAGTTAGTAAAGCAACAACCTCTGCATCAGTAAAACCATTTACTCTGAAATTCGGATCACGGGCCATTCCCTGGTAAGTAGAAAGTATAAATAAGGCAAGTGAGGAATTAGTGGCTTGCTGAACGGTTTGCTGGGTAAAAGTTTTTTCCTCGCTTGAAATTTGCTTTTCCTGTATGTTGAGGTTTTGTGCCAGGGCCGAATCGCCATTAATTCTTTTAATACTATCGACTTGAAAATAAATATTAAAACGATCCCTTTGCATCCCGCTTATTTTAGCAAGATATTCTTGTATCGATTTACTGGCCTTTGATCCGGTCACAGTATAAAAATCAGTTCGTTTAGTGAAGTCTGCATCCACACCGATCTTCGCTGCATCGTTTATCAGGGTTACAAACTGTGATACGTCATTTTGTAAAAGAAGATTGTAAACCGCATTTGGGGTTGCATTCAAACTTATAGAGAACTTACCATCGGCAGCAATAGCTGAAGAATCCTTTAATGTCTTTTTCCCTGTTGTAATATCCGATTCTTCTATATAAACAACTTTTGACGGGGCATTATGCAAAACACCTGAAACAGTAAATGATTTACTTTCATTATCCTTACATGAAGCCAACAATGAGATCACTAACACTGATAAAACGATCTTTCGCATACGCTATTATTTTTAACTATTCAGTTTTTGATTTAAAATTTCATTTACAACTTTTGGGTCGGCTTTTCCTTTTGATCTTTTTATTACTTCGCCTACAAACAATGCCAATAAGCCCCTTTTCCCTTTCCTATATTCTTTCACTTTATCTTCAAACTGTAAAAGTACGGCATCGGCAATTGGCAGAATATAATCTGAGTTACTATCTATTAGCAAGTTCAATTTAGCTGCCTCCTGCAAAGGATCTGTGCCTGGATTTGCTATCAGCACAGGAAATAGTTTTGAAGATGCTGCCGAAAAACTAAGCTTGTTTTCCTCTACCATCTTAATAAGTAAAGAAAATTTTACTGGAGATACCGGGAACTCATCGATGTTTTTATTTTCATCATTTAACCATGTCTTTACGGGTCCGAGCATCCAGTTAGCAGCCGATTTTGGTTTTATGCTGGTGTTACTTCCATTTGCATAATTTGACTGAATTAGTTGCTCAAAATAATTCGAGAATTCTTTTTCTTCAGTTAATGCAGCCGCATCATATTCGCTTAGCTGGAATATCGAAATATATTTTTTTATTCTTTCTTGTTGTAAAACCGGCAGACTTTCTTTTATTGATGCAATGAGATCATCAGTAAGATCGAATGGAGTAAGATCTGGCTCAGGAAAATAGCGATAATCTTCGGCATCTTCTTTATCACGAATGGCAAAGGTTGTTCCATTAGCCGCATCAAAACTTCTTGTTTGTTGTTGTATTATTTCTCCATTTTCTAACAATGTGATCAAACGGTCTGCTTCATATTCAATGGCGATCTTTACATTTCGCATTGAATTAAGATTTTTTACTTCCACTCTTGTACCGAGTTTAATATCGCCCATTTTTCTTACAGAAATATTTGCATCACAACGAAGACTTCCTTCTTCCATATTCCCATCACAAATTTCCAAATAGCGAACAAGTTTACGTAGCTCGGTTAAATATGCATAAGCTTCATCTCCGCTTCTCAGATCAGGTTCGGTAACAATCTCCAACAATGGAACTCCGGCCCGGTTATAATCAAGTGCAGTTTCATCATCGTATACATCGTGCAGACTTTTACCGGCATCTTCCTCCATGTGAATCCTGGTCAGTTGTACATTCTTGTCACCAGTTCCAGTTTTAATTGTTATATACCCCCCTTTGCAAATGGGTGTTGTATGTTGTGAAACCTGGTAACCTTTGGGAAGATCAGGATAGAAATAATTTTTACGTGCAAAATAATTTTGTTTCTCAATTTCAGAATGACAGGCAAGACCAAGTTTTACCGCAAAACCGATCGCTTCTTTATTCATCTTTGGTAGTGTACCCGGATGAGCAAGTGTGATCGGGCTGATATTTGTGTTTGGCTCATCACCAAAAAACGAACTGTCTCCACAAAATAATTTGCTGTTTGTAAGAAGTCTTGCATGAACTTCAAGCCCTACCACTATTTCGTATTCCTGTTTTGCTTCCATTTTTTTAATAAGACGGCAAAAATACACATCAATTTTTTAAGGTCTTTGAAATATGAAAACAAAAAAGCCGTCCCGATAAATCGGGACGGCTAAAAGATAAATTATGTTGATCTTAAAGGTCTGCTGTTTTCAATTTGCGGGGCATTTTCACTTCAACAGTTTGCACTTTGCCATCTCTTTTTATTTTCAAACTGATAGTTGGCTTGTCTTTATTTTCTTTCACAAGTTTAGCCACTTCATCAGCGCCGTTCACTTCAGTACCATTGAAATTTGTTATGATATCATTTTCTTTCAATCCTGCTTTTGCAGCATTGCTTTCATCATCAACTTCAATCACTTTTACACCTTTACCGTCATCAGTATCCTGAACAGATAAGCCTAATTTGGGTGCACCACTATTATACGTCCATGCCTGTCCATTACGTGTACGTGGCACTGCCTGGATCTTTGGAGCAAACATCTGATTATAATCCATGTCCATTTTGAAGTCCTGACCTGGCGTATAACTAAATGACCTAACCCCTTTCCATTTACCCAATTCTGCCGTTACTTTCTGTTCCTTTTTATCTCTTAATAAGGTTACAGCTACTTTATCGCCTGGTTTCTGTTTGCGTATTGCTTCCGATAATTGATCCGGTTCGCTAATTTTTGTATCGCCAATTTTTGTGATGATGTCGCCTTCTTTGATACCGGCCTTCTTGGCTGCGCTTTCATCAGTTATCTCAGTCACTTTAACTCCGCCTTCTGCGTCTTCAGTCACAACACCCAGCATTGCACGGTCTTCTTCCACATGATACATATTAAGGCCATCACTATTGTCCCAATTAAAACTTTGACTACCCGCCCTTGTTCTTGGAGTACCGTAATAATTTAACCCTTCCATGGTCTTGTATTTACCACGACGAACTGTAATGTTATCGTCTTTCAGGTCTTCGATAGGTTTTCCATTAACGGTTATTTTATCGCCATTGATCTCAACAACAGTTTTTGTTTTATCATCACTTTTTCTGATGATAGTGATCTCTTCAACTTCTTTTTTCGTGTCCTTGGTTTCCTTCGTCTTATCTTTTGCATCCTGTGCAAAAGAAGGAATAGCCATTGTTGCGAATAAAGCTGGGATCACAAAATTTAGAGCAAATCGTTTCATAAAATGTATTTTTTTATTTCCTACGTTTTTTTTCGTAGACCAAATATAAAGACATTTTTTGGATTACGAAATGTTTCGGAAGTGTTAAATAGCCAACCCCTATTCAGACGGCTATTTTATCTGACGGACGGGTTCCTGATCTCGTAGGTTTTAACCGGGTAACCGTCAACTTCTCCGTCCCCTATATAGGTCATCCCGCATTTTTCAAGCACTTTCCATGAGCTAATATTATCTATCTCAGCCCTTGCTACAATGCGTTGCAAACCAATTTTTTCAAACCCATATTGAATTGAGGCATAGGCCGCTTCAGTCGCATATCCTTTTCCCCAACCATCTTTTTTGAAGCGGTAACCAAGATCGATCTCATTTAACTCAGCCCGATATTTTAGTCCGCACCAACCTAAAAACTCAAGTGTTGCTTTTACATGCACGGCCCAGCGACCATGATTATAAAGAGCATATTGAGGAAGAATAACTTTTTCAAGGATCTCAGATGCATGCGACAGGTCCTTTATTGGATCATGGGTGTAACGGATCACATCGGGGTCAAGATTTAATTCGTAGATCAACGCTGCATCATCTTCTGTGAAAGTGCGAAGTAAAAGACGATTAGTTTCAATGATAATATTCATTGTCTGTAAAATTACCAGTCAGGATTTTAGTAGTTTCTTCTTACCCTAAAATGGTATTGACCAAAAGTATTGATTTCTGAAATTTGAATATAATTCACTATTGATAATTATATGAATGTATTGATTGCTATACTTGCTTTAGTTATTTGCATAGTCGTTATTACTATTGCTATGCGCATTTATAAAGAAAGCCCGAAGATCAGGAAGAATGCGGATGATGATTGATGTAATACTTCAATTCGCCCTTTTTATTCTCGATGGAGTATCCTTTCCGGTTATTAAACCTGTAGTACCAATTGCAATTGCACGAATAACTTTCTTCATAAGGTTAAAATCCAGCGTTTCTGTTTCATCATTCAAATTATGATAATATTTATCGCTTGCTGAAGTAACCATGATAGTGTGTGCAGGAACACCTTTCACTGCGAAAGAGTAGTTATCTGAACGGCTAAAAAGAAATTCATTTGTATTAATATCTACTTTAAAAAAATTTCTTTCTGATTTTTTTCCGGATAATGAACGATAATTACGATTTAGAATATCAATAAAATTTGATTTTTCATAGCCGGTAACGAATGGGTTAGAATTAGAAAATGGTCCTCGTCCGATCATCTCAATATTGATCACTGCAATTATAGAATCCGGTTCGCAATCCGCAACAAAATATTTTGAACCTAATAATCCAAGTTCCTCACCAGTAAAAGCCACGAAGAGCAAGGTCCTTTCGTTATTATTTAAAGCCTTAAAATATTTTGCCAGGCTGATCACGGCGCTTACGCCTGAAGCATCATCATTAGCACCATTGTAAATTGTATCTCCCTTTTCTACCTCTGCCTGGCCACCAAATTTGGGATATGGATTTGTACTTAATGAACCAACATGATCATAATGTGCTGAAAAAATTATTATCTGACCTGGTTTTGATTTTCCCAAAATTGCGCCGACCACATTGAACCATCCTGTTTTTACTTCCTGGAAAAAGCCATTATTACCAGCTATTGTACTTAAACCTGCTTTTTCAAATTCATCAGCAATAAAATCAGCCGCCTTAAGACTCTCTGTTGTACCAGTATATCTTCCTTTTAAACTATCCGAAGCCAATACCCTAACAAGATGGCGAATAGAATCAGTATGGAACAAAGAATCAATTAAAGACGATTGTCCTTTCGCCATTGAAAATGAAAAAAGAAATTGAATTAAAAGAAATGATCTTATAAAGAACTTCATTTCAGGAGATTCTTAATTGTATCAATTACCTTTTGCAAATTGCTTGCATCCTGCCCACCGGCTGTTGCAATTGTTTTTTGTCCGCCACCGCCGCCTTTAATGAGTGGCGCTGCAACTTCCTTAATGATCTTTCCTGCATCCAAATTTTTTGCAGCAACTGTTTTCTCATCGATGCTGACTGCGACAAAAGGTTTGCCGTCGATATTAGCGCAAAGCACCACTAAATAATTATTGAGGTTATTTTTCAGATCGAAGCAAAGTTTTTTCAGTGCATCAGGGTTGCTTACTTCAATTATGTCTCCGATAAAACTTATTCCATTAATGATCTCATCTTTTTGCAACAATTCATTGCGAACCCCGACAAGCATCCTGTTCTCAATATTCTCTAATTGCTTTTTTAAAGAAACATTTTCCGCCAGGTTGCTTTCAATTGTTTTTAAAAGATCTTTCGGGTTTTTGAGTTGTTCTTTTATTGAATTCAGCTCACCCAGTTTATTATTGATATATTCTTCTGCTGCTTCGCCACAAACCGCTTCAATACGTCTTACCCCAGCAGCTACTGCAGTTTCATGAGTAATTTTAAAAAGTCCTAATTCACCTGTTGAACCCACATGTGTGCCCCCACAAAGCTCCACCGAGTAAGTTGGGTCAATGATCACAACTCTTACAACATCACCATATTTTTCACCAAACAAGGCCATTGCACCCAACTTCATTGCTTCATCTTTTGGCATTTCTTTTATTACAACAGGAATATTCTCCCTGATCTTTTTATTCACCAGCGTTTCAATTGTTGCAATTTCTTCATCTGTAACTTTTGCAAAATGAGAAAAATCAAAGCGGAGATGTTCTTCGTTTACCAAACTTCCTTTTTGTGCCACATGTGTTCCTAATACTTTTCTCAATGCAGCATGAACGAGATGCGTGGCAGAATGGTGAAGCTCGGTGTGTTGTCTTTTTATTGCATCAACTTTTGCAATTACCTCCCCACTCAGATCGGATGGGATAGAATCTGTAAAATGGATGATAAGATCGTTATCTTTTTTAGTATCAGTAACTCTTAATTTTTCATTATTAATTATTAATTCTCCTGTATCACCAACCTGTCCGCCACTCTCTGCATAAAATGGAGTTACTTCCAATACGATCTGGTAACCTTCTTTTCCTTTTGTTTTTACTTTCCTGTATTTAACAACTTTGGTTTCTGATACCAATTCATCATAACCGATAAACTCATTTCTTGCATAATCATCCAACACAATCCAATCTTCTGTATCAACAGCAGTAGCAGCACGGCTTCGATCTTTTTGTTGCTTCATTTCTTTTTCGAAGCCCGTCTCGTCAACTTCAACATTAATTTCTTTTGCGAGAAGCTTCGTTAAGTCAATAGGGAAACCATAAGTATCTTGCAATTTAAATGCTACATCACCTTGAATATTTCCAATCAATTTCTTCATCTCTTCCTGCTGAATTCTAAATGATTCCTGAAATTGCTTTAATGATTCTTGTATGGGAAGAAATGATTTATTGATATTATTTCGAAATTCTTCTACAAGCTTCAAGGCTTTTTTAATATCAGGAGATATTTGAAGCTTCAATGGTTTCTTTAAATTTTGTTCTATAGAATTTAGAACACTCGTATCAAATAATTTAATCCCTGTTTCCAATGTTCTCAAAAAAGCATCCTCCTCTTCTTTCACAACCTTGCTCACAAAATCAACTTGTTTATATAATTCTGGAAATACATTTTCAAATTGTTTTGCCAAGACTGGTATCAATTGGAAAAGTAAAGGTTGCTTAAAATCCAAATAAGAATAATAATACCTAACAGCACGGCGAAGTATTCTTCTTATCACGTACCCAGCTCCCGTATTAGAGGGCAGCTGTCCATCGGCAATTGTAAATGCAATAGCACGGATATGATCGGCAATAACACGTAACGCAACACTTTCTTTGTCATCACCGGCTTTATATACTTTACTTACTTTTTTACTTATCTCTCCAATCATTCCTGTAAATACATCCGTATCGTAATTCGATGTCTTTCCTTGTATCACTTTTACCAGTCTTTCCAAACCCATCCCCGTATCAACATGTTTATCCGGCAATGATTCAAGTGTTCCATTTTTTGATCGGTTGAACTGGATAAACACGTTATTCCATATCTCCATCACCGTTCCTGTTTCATCATTGTTCACCAAAGAATGCCCATCATTATTTGCATTCGGACGACTATCGAAGTGAATCTCTGTACAAGGACCACAAGGACCTGTATCGCCCATCTCCCAAAAATTATCTTTCTTATTGCCCATTATGATCCTGTCTTCAGCTATCCATTTTTTCCATTCATTGTAGGCTTCTTCATCTTTTGGCAAACCTTCTTTCTCATCACCTTCAAAAATGGTGACGTACAACCTGTCCTTATCAAGTCCATAAACTTTTGTCAGCAATTCCCAGCTCCATTCGATCGCTTCTTTTTTAAAATAATCGCCAAAGCTCCAGTTGCCCAGCATTTCAAACATGGTATGGTGGTAGGTGTCAACACCCACTTCTTCCAGGTCATTATGCTTGCCACTTACCCGCAAACATTTTTGCGTATCAACCACTCTTTTATTTGGAGCCGGTTTATTTCCCAAAAAATAATCTTTGAACTGGTTCATGCCCGCATTGGTAAACATCAATGTCGGATCATTTTTTACAACAATAGGCGCAGAAGGCACGATCACATGTCCTTTCGATGCAAAAAAATCCAGGAACTGTTGCCTTATTTCACTACTGGTCATCATAAATTTTGATTGGCCTGCTTATCGCCAAGCGGGTTGCTTTTTCTTTTTATAACACTATATTTGTCTTCCTGTAAAAGTGGCCAAAGGTAATGATAAGCTGCCAGTTGTGTAGGACCCGGCCGTTTACAGGTGCTGATCTTAAAGCCAATTATCCGTTACCCACTGAGACCGCCCCGGGTTATGAAAAAAATCAAATACTATTATAATACGCATACGCTCCGGTATGAAAAACTGGAGACCCCCTTGCGTGTAAAGCTGCTTCGCGTATTTGGTTTTATTGCTGCCGCCCTTGTTACTGCCGCCATTATATCCCTGTTAGCCTTCCGGTTCATTGGTTCACCAAACGAAAAATTGTTACGGTCAGAGAATGAAAGAATGAAAGACCGCTACCGTGAACTGGGTAAGGAAATAAAAAAGATAGAGCAACAAATGAAAGAACTGGAAACAAGGGACAATGAAGTGTACCGCTCTATTTTTGAAGCCACTCCAATACCTGACAGTGCAAGATTAAAAGAATTGGAAAAGGAACAACAGATCGCCAAAGTAGAAGGAATGGAAGAGGAGGACCTGATCAATTCTATTGTTACATCGCTCAATAATATGGGCAGCAGGGTAAAAGCACAGCAAGCTTCATACAAGGACATCGCGGGAATGCTAAATAACAAAGAAAAATTACTGGCTGCTACTCCGGCTATTCAACCCGTGAGTAATGCAGATCTTAAACGTATCGCCTCAGGTTATGGTTATCGCATCGATCCCGTTTATAAAACGGTTAAACTTCACCCCGGTCTTGATTTCAGTGCACCCGCAGGTACACCTATTTATGCTACTGCGGATGGCTCGATTGAAGTTGCCGGCAACCGTGGTGATGGATATGGCAACTGTGTTATCATCAACCATGGTTATGGTTATAAAACTTTATATGGTCATATGTTTCGTATCAAAGCAAGAGGCGGGCAGAGGATCAAACGTGGCGAAGTGATCGGTTATGTTGGCAGCACTGGTAAAAGTACTGGACCGCATTGCCATTATGAAGTGATCAAGAACGGGAACAAGATCGATCCCATTTATTTCTTCTATAATGATCTTACACCAGAACAATTCGATCGGTTGTTGAAACTTGCAGCTGCATCCAATCAGAGTTTTGATTAGTTTTTTAATTAATAGCTTTTTTATAAGCCCAACTTTTCCACACATGTCAACATCGTTGCGTCGCACTCTTCAACGTCCTTATCTTTACTGAACTATGGCTAACCCACTTTCGCAAATAACTTTTGATTTTTCTTCTGAAGAAGAAAAAGATGTAAAGATCACCGGGCATGTAATGCCGGAGGAACAACAGGAAACAATGGTACAGGAAGAATCTGACCCAAGGTTAGAGCCGGAGGATACTGTCACTACTGTTGTTGAAGCATTGGAAAAAAGAAGATCACCCCGCGGACGTTTATCTTTAAAAGAAATTCATTTGAATGCGGACCTGATCCAGATCCCACCGGATGAAATTCTTTTTCAGAAACAATACTATTCGATCGGTGAAGTTTCAAAATGGTTCAGGGTTAATCAATCCCTGATCCGTTATTGGGAAACTGAATTCGATATACTTGAACCAAGAAAGAACCGCAAAGGCGACCGCTTCTTCCGCCCCATAGATGTTAAGAATCTTGTTTTGATCCATGATCTCCTTCGCCGCCGCAAATTCACTATCGAAGGCGCAAAAGAATTTTTAAAGAAAAATAAGAAGGTAGATGAGAAGTTTAAAATGATCAAATCACTGGAAAAGATCAAATCTTTTTTTAATGAGTTGAAGGCGAGTTTGGGATAACGCTAGTACTTCTGATCTAATTTTCCTGAGATCTTAATATCACTGCTTGCACCCGCAAGTTCGATCTTCATTTCTTCCATCAGTTTCAATATCTCAAGGCTTTTTTGCTGTTTCAGTTTTTGAAATTCCTTGATCGCTATTGGCGCAGTAAAAAAATCTATACTAATAAGAAACGAGTTTGACCTTATGTCCGACAAAAAAGCAGTGCTGTCTTCTATTTGTGAGTGCACCAATTTTGTTTTTACTGCTTCTATAAATTTATTCAGTGTTTCAGAAGAAACGTTTAAAGCAGTCTCCAATCTTATCTCCGCCTTACGTTGTGTACGTAATGTAAGATTGTCAAGTATACTATCCACCATTTGTTTGTTAGGAACTGAAACAAAAGTTTTCTGATCAGTTCTTATTCTTGTACTTCTTAATCCAATTTTTTCAACCGTTCCGGTTACCTGTTGCACATGAACTAGATCCCCCACAGAAAATGGTTTATCAAAAAATATGATGAACGAAGCGATCAAATTCTCGAGGCTTTCTCTTAAAGACAAAGCAATGGCAGCCGTGGCAATGCTTAATCCTGTTATCAGGCTGCTGACATTAAAACCAAAACCGGCTTTCAGGATCATTAGTATTCCAATAATACCGATCACAACTTTAAAAAAATCTTTAAAAAAAATGATGAGTTGGTTATCGGTATGACTTGGGGTCATGTTAGCTTTTTTTTCAAGAATAAGCGCAATAAAATCGATCATGCGTAATAGCAGCCAGATAAATGAAGCGATCAAAACAAGAGTGCCAACTGTATGGATGATCTCTTTTGTGCTTCTATTATAAACTTCCACGTCCCAATGCCCGGGAAATGTGAGTTTGTGCAGCGCTATAATCGAAACGAGGATAAAGATGAACAAGCCCAATGGCTTGGCTACAAGGCCAGAAAAAGAACTTTTGTCAACATCCCTGAATACAATTTTGACCAGTTGATAGATAAGACCCGCAAAATACCGGGAAATAATACGTTTTAAAATAAGAACGAATAAAATAACGCCGGCAACGATCAAATAATTTTTGACCGGGTTATCAAAGATCATTTCATTCAGAAAATCATTCATGCATGCAAAAGTAAAAAAGAAAGGCCTTAACGAAGCTGGTAAATCTCTAACTCATCTTTTTTTAATGCGTAAGCTTTTGTTGCCGTAAAAAGTATGGATTGTGCTTTTCGGAAAGTTTCCGGCATCTTGACCTCCTGTAAAAGTAGATTCGAGGGTTGATAGCGCATCAGGGAATCATGACGTGTGCCTGTTATAAATTTTCCAACAGCATTAAAATTATCGTACCCGGTAAGAGAGAATATATTCTTTAAAGCGCCGTAATAATCGAAGACATAGACTCCTTTATTCTTATCGTATAAATAGAGAAATCCATCCTGATCGAAGATAGATGTAAAAGAAAAAGCCTCGCCGAAAAGCTGGCGAAAATCACTGGTAGCAAAAAGCAGCTTGCCACTCTCATCTATTTTTTTCAGTTTATGTTCAAACTCATCATACAGCCAGATATTATTATCATAAGACAAGCAAACGGCTTCCACCTGGAAGATATCTTGTTTGCGCAGATCGATCGTGCTGCGGTTAGACAGCAACCGATCAAGAACGACAACAGTTGCAAAATCTTTGTAAAAAAGTAAAACCCGCATCGGATTTGAAACATCTATTTGTGCAACCTTACCGTATCTTCTCACATTATTGAAAACTCCAACTGAATCTCCATTTGCAGCAATCTTTTTTAATTGATCGGAGGAGTTAAGTAAATAAATATTATCAAAATTATCAGCTGTAAATGCAGCTATATCCCCTTTAATCTTTTTAAAAGGGACAAATAACGAATCGGATTGTGCATTGCTGACAAAGTAAAAAGAAAAAAGAAAAAGTAATATCGTTGCTTGTTTTAGCATTTATCGCCTGATTATTTTTTCATCCTTATTTAAAAACGAACTTAATTGTAAATTATTCCCATCAAATACGGCATATGTATAATAATGTATCCAGTCTCCCAGGTTAATATACCTGCTGCTATCAGATAGACGATAATCGATGGCCAGGTGTCTATGCCCAAATACAAAAAAATCAATGTTTTTTTCCTTTAAGACCTCCTTACTGTAAATGATCAGCCATTCCTTATCCTCTCCCAAAAAAACTTCTTCTGATGCTCCCGTTTGCGCCCTGCTGCGCCGGCTGAAATAATCAGCCAGCCCCATACCAAAATAAGGGGGAAGAATACCAAACAACCATTGACAAAAAGGATTGCGAAATATCTTTTTTAAAAACTTATAGCCTTTATCACCGGGCCCCAATCCGTCGCCATGACCTATTAAAAACTTTTTACCGTTTCTTTCAAATTCCTTTGGTTCGAAATAGATCGGGATATTTAATTCTTTCAGAAAATAATCTTTCATCCACATATCATGATTGCCTACAAAAAAATGCATGGGAATACCCGCATCAGATAATTCAGCAAGCTTTCCTAATAATCTTGTAAATCCTTTAGGAACCACTTTCCTGTATTCATACCAGAAATCAAACATATCACCAACCAAAAAGATCTCTGCTGCATCATTTTTAATTTCATCAAGAAACCGAACCACTTGTTTTTCTCTTTGAAGACTCGAAGCCGCATCCGGTGCACCAAGATGAAAGTCTGAAAGGAAGTATATCTTTTTATCTGTTGGAAATGTCACGAACTGAAATTATTTCTTTTGATCCATATATTTAAGAACATCCCCCGATTCAATTATGGGCTTATCATGCACATCACCATAATACCAGTATATCCATGCGTTTGTGATCTTATTATCAATAAATACTTCCGAGACATTACGGCGGTATAGTTCCGTTTCATCAGAACCAACATGCACTCCTTCATAATCATCAAGCTGTCCTATTGCCCAGGAAAATTCTTTTTCATTCCTGATCCTGTATAATTCACCAATAATAAATTTGTTGTTATCGGTTGGTCTTGCCGCTGGATAACTTCCAAGATCATATAATTCGCCTTTTACTTTTCCTTCTCCAACAAGATCAAAATAACGACTGATATATTCATAGGCGGGGCTGCGAAACCCACTGCGTAATGAACCATAGACAAAAAGTTGGTAAACCTCCTGATTTTTCATGCACTAAAAGTACGAAGCATGAAGCTATGCATCAACTAAAAAACAATATACTTCTTTGGGGCCGTGAACGCCTACCACTAATGTTTTTTCAATATCAGCCGTGCGGCTGGGGCCAGTGGCAAAAGTGATAAGTGAAGGAAGATTGTCCTTATATTTTTCTTTCATCAATACCAATGCATCTTTCACATCATATACAAGCTGGCTTGTAAACGCAATGCAAATATGAATGGGGGCGTATACACTCGTTGTTCGGCCTGATGCTGCTGCTGCAGTCATTACGATACTACCGGTACGAGCCACCAAATATTCGCAACCCGTTACGCTTACATCACAATCTGCAAGATCTTTTTCAGTAAATCTTTCTTCGGCCGAATTACCAACAAGCTCCCTGATCTTACTTTCAACACAGAAAACTTTTTGCCAGTCACTTTTTTTAATAAGGCTATTAAATTGAAAAGCTAGTTCTTGTCTATTGACACAAAAAATAAACCTGCCACCCAATCCATTGAATTGTTCTGCAAATACTACTTCAAGCTCTTCTGATGCCGGAGGAAATATTGGTTGATTGCCCTCGCTTTGCGGAAATGGAAGAGGCGTTGAGTGACTCAACGCCTTTCTTATTTTTTTGAGAATTGATTCTTTTGATGGAGAAAATTTCATTCCCGGTTATTTGTTTAAGCTGGAAGTGGGAACATTCCCGAACCAGCTCCTTCCGTTCCTTCAGGCGAACTTTTTTCTGAAGGTCTTTCAAAAGGTTTCGCCTGCTCAACGATTGGTTCTGTTATTGGAACATCAAGCACTTTCTTTTCTTCAAATGGTCTTTTACCGATCAACGCTTCTACGTCACTTTGAAAAAGAACTTCTCTTTCTAACAATGCTTCGGCAACAATTCTTACTTGTTCCTTTTTTTCCGTTAATAAACGCTTTGTTCTTACATATCCCTCATCGATCAACTTACGTACTTCCTCGTCTATTAACCTGGATGTTTCTTCAGAATATGGTTTTGTGAATGAATTTTCCTGTTGTGGGTCATAAAAACTTACTCTTCCCACTTTTTCATTCATACCGTAAACAGTCACCATGGAGTAAGCGATCTTCGTGATCTGCTGAAGATCATTTTGTGCACCTGTTGAAATTTTATCAAAGAAAATATCTTCAGCTGCACGACCGCCTAATGTCATACAGATCTGATCCATCAGCTGATCAATATTATATAAGTATTGCTCTTTCGGCGTGTATTGTGCGTAACCTAATGCAGCGGTTCCTCTTGGAACGATCGTTACTTTCAATAATGGGTAAGCATGCTCCAGGAACCAACCACATATTGCATGACCTGCTTCATGAAATGCAATAATTTTTTTCTCTTCCGGTAAAATGATCTTGTTCTTTTTTTCAAGACCCCCGATCACCCTGTCAACTGCATCCTGGAAATCGGCCATCTCAACTGACTGCTTTCCTTTTCTTGCTGCTATCAAAGCAGCTTCATTGCATATATTGGCAATATCAGCGCCGGCAAATCCGGGAGTTTGTTCAGCCAGTTTATGTATATCAACTTTTTCAGAGAGCTTAATTGGCTTCAGGTGTACTTTAAAAATTGCCTCTCTTCCTTTCAGGTCAGGCTTATCAATTGATATCTGCCTATCAAAACGACCGGGACGAAGTAATGCATTATCTAATACATCAGGACGGTTAGTGGCAGCTAATACTATGATACCAGCATCAGTTCCAAAACCATCCATTTCTACCAGCAATTGATTCAACGTGCTTTCTCTTTCATCATTGCTCATCATTACGTTCTTTCCTCTTGCACGACCGATCGCATCTATCTCATCAATAAAAATTATACACGGAGCTTTTTCTCTTGCCTGTTTGAAAAGATCACGAACACGACTTGCACCAACACCTACGAACATTTCAACGAAATCGCTTCCACTAAGGCTAAAGAATGGAACCTGTGCTTCACCGGCCATTGCTTTTGCAAGAAGTGTTTTACCAGTTCCGGGAGGACCGATCAACAATGCCCCTTTTGGAATTTTACCACCGAGATTGGTATACTTTTTTGGATTCTTTAAAAAGTCAACGATCTCCATCACTTCCACCTTCGCTTCATCAAGACCAGCTACATCAGCAAATGTGATATTCACTTTAGTGCCTTTATCAAATAATGTAGCTTTTGATTTACCAATATTAAAGATCCCACCAGGGCCGCCGCCTGCTCCTGCTCCACCACTCATTTTACGCATTAGTAGTATCCATATCGCAAGAAAAAGCAAAACAGGTAATATAAAACTCACGGCGCCTGAAAACCATGTACTGTCCTTTTCAATAAAATAAGGATCATAAGATTCATCGGGGAAATAGGCAGGATTCTGCTTTTTAAATTCAAGGATCTCCTCCCTAAACCGCTCATTTGACTCAAAACTAAATTGCGGGGGTTTTTCATCCTTTTTATTTGAAATAGCATTTGTAGGGAGCTTATCCAAATATTCCCTGAGGCTATCCTTTCTTATAGACACCCTTACAATGTTCTTATTGGTTACTTCAGTATATTTTTCAACATGGTGCTTACGCAACATGTCTTTGAACTCACCTACCGTAATAGGTTGAGTTCTTTTTCCAAAAGGACTAAATATGCTAAAACCTATAACCGTTG
>Ga0193738_1000203_pt1 | contig 41315 bp, 65 predicted proteins | sample L2a1metaG_FD_144927 | JGI IMG/M metagenome (GOLD analysis project Ga0193738, IMG submission 144927) | Soil microbial communities from a riparian zone of the East river system, Colorado, United States - L2a1 | ecosystem: Environmental > Terrestrial > Soil > Riparian zone | place: USA: East River... | reverse complement strand
GCGCCGGAGTTCCCGCTGATGCTGCTCCGTCGCTACATCGACGAGCTCGTCGCCGCGATGGCTCCGCCGCCGGCACCAGAAGTCCCGCTCGCGCCCGCCGGTCCTACCCCTATCGACGGAATGCCGGTTCCCGGCGCTGCTCCGCCGGGGATGGCTGACGTGGGCGGGGCACCTCCACCCATGCCGGGGCCTCCGCCCGGGATGCCGATTCAGTGACTGGGGAGACGAGCAGCATGATCACCAAAGAGCAACTGGAGACACTGGCGAAGGCCGCAGAGATCGAGTTCCCGGGAGCGGAATTCCTCGAGGTCACGGAGTACGGCGACGACTGGGAGGTGCGCGCCCAGAAGCGTGGCACCGATCATCGGGGCGCCGTCTTCTGCCGAAAGACCCGTGAGGTTGGGGACCTTGCCGGCGGCAAGGTGGCGGAGATCCGCGGCCTGTTCTCGATTCTCCAGCATCACGAGGCCGGGTCGTGAGCGACATTCTTTCGAGCGAAGACTGGAAGGCGGCCCAAAAGGAGGCCGACGCCTTCGAGAAGAAGACGGCCGTCAAGCTGGGCGCGAAGCCCGCGAAGGCGGAGCCCGCGCCGGTCGCCGAGGAAGCGCCCGCCGAGGAGCCCGCGGCGGAAGAGACCGAGACGCCAGCCGACGAGCCCGAGGAAGAGGCCAAGGCGGAGTCGTTCGGCGACGAGGAGCCCGAGGACGACGACGAGGCTCCGAAGAAGAAGCCCGCTGACGCCTTCGTCAAGGAACGCATCAAGCTCCGCGAGGAGCGCCGCACTCAGCGGAAGGCCCTCGAGCAGGAGCGCGCCAAGGCCATCGAGGAGCTGACCCTCCGCGAGCGCACGCTGTCCGACAAGTACGGCAAGTTCGAGCAGGCCGCGCGCGCCCTCGAGATCGGCGACGTGGACGGCTTCGCGAAGAACCACGGATTCAAGGACTGGAACGACCTGGCGACGAAGGCCCTGGAGACAGTCTCGTCCCCGGGCTACCGGCGCCTTCAGCAACTCGAACGGGAGCGCGACGAGCAGCGGGCCCGGGACGCGAAGGAGCTCGAGACGCGGCGCTCGCACGAGGAGCAGGAGCGCGTCGCGAGCGCGAACGCTCGGTGGCGCCAGGAGCTCACGACGGACCTGAAGAAGAGCTCCGACGTCCTCGTGGCCGAGTTCTGCGACGAGCCCGCGTTCATCGATGCCGTCATGGCAGAGCAGCAGAAGGAATGGGACGGCTCCGAGGCCATCCCCGCTGAAGAAGCGGCGGAGCGCGTTCTCGAGGCGTTCGCCCAAGTCCACGCGCGCATGGACAGCAGGTTCGCCAAGAACCGCGAGCATGCAGCGCTCAAGAAGTTTCTGAGCCGCCGTCAGGCTGAAAACGACGAGACCCGCTCCCAGGAGCGCGACAATCCTGAGCCCCCGCTACGTGCGCGAGAGAAGCACGGCAACCCCAAGCCGAAACCCTCTCACTCTCGGACCAGCGAAGCGGGACGCTCGCGCGATCTCACAGACGCCGAATGGCGTAGCCAGACAATGGCGGAGATGCGCGCAAGTCGCTCCTGACATTCGCGGTCCAAAGGACCGCACATGGCCAGCACAGTCACCACGTTCGACTTCGCTCTGAAGCGACGTTACACCGACAAGAAGGTCGAAGACCTCACGATGGAGGATAAGCCGTTCTACGCGATGGTCGCGAAGAACACGGAATTCTCCGGCTCAGCAACCGTCGTCCCCCTCATCCACATCAACGCGCAGGGCATCGCGGGCTCGACCCGTGCCGTCGCGCAGACCAACCAGACGAACGTCGTCGGTAAGACGTTCCTCCTCACCAACGGCAAGTACCACGGCTCCGTCTACATCGGAGACGAGGTCCTCGAGGCATCGCGCAACAACCCCGGCGCGTTCCTCGACAACAAGACGGCCGAGGTCGACTCGCTGTACGAGCAGATGAGCCAGGACCTGGCGCTCTATCTGTACAGCAACGGCGGCAACGCTCTCGGGCGTCGCGCGTCAATCTCCGGCAACATCGTCACCCTAACGAACTCGTCCGACGTGGCGAACTTCGAAGTGGGCATGACGGTGGTGGCGTCGACCGGCGACGGCTCTGACGTCTCGCACGCTCTCCTCACTGGTTCCACCACGGTGGCCAGCGTCGAGCGCTCCAGCGGCACCGTGACGCTCACCAGCGCTGCGGCCCTCCTGCTGTTCGCCAACAACGACTACCTGTTCCGTCAGGGCGACTTCTTCGGCAACACCGGCGTCGTCGTCATGAAGGGCATCAGCGCCTACATCTGGAGCTCGGACGCACCGCCCGCGCTCTACGGGATGACGCGCACGAGCGACCCGACGCGCCTCGCCGGCTGCCGAGTCCCCTCGGCGGAAACCAGCGGCAAGAGCATCGAGGAGCGCCTCCAGCTTCTCGGCGCTTGGATGACCGGCGTCTACCGAGCCCCCGGGCCCGATGCGCTGTTCCTCCACCCGCTCGACTGGCAGGCTCTTGCCATCGCGCTCCAGAGCTCGGGCATCCGACCGCTCGAGGATGACTCGACGCGCTTCGGGTTCAACGTGCTCAACTGGGCCGTCGGCGGCAAGACCGTCAAGGTCTACAACGACCCGTTCTGCCCGCGGAACACGGGCTTCGCGCTCCGGATGCAGCACTGGCGGCTCCACTCGATGGGCAAGCTCCTGCACCCCATTGAGAAGGACGGCCTGACGCTGCTTCGTGGCGCCGCGGTCGACGAGTACGAGTACCGGCTGATCTCCTACCCGGTCCTCGAGTGCAACGCGCCCGGCAACAACGGGCGAGTCGGGTTCAGCTGAGATGGCCCTCTCCACTCGGACATACCCGATTCATGTTGCGTCCTCGGAGAGGGAAATCCTCGCCGGGCGCATCACGATCGGGGCAGCCGGCGCCGTTGCTTCCACCGCTGGACTCCCCGGGGTCTACGTGGCGAACAGCGGCACCGGCCTGTTCACGTTCCAGTACTGCAAGGACCCAACGAGCGCGACGACTGCCGCCGCGACCGCGTTGGGCCTTCCGGACTGGGGCGTCACGTTCGGTCTCAAGAGCGCGGCGGCAACCGTCACGGAGACCATCATCACGGCGGAGTCCGTCACGGCGGGCACCATGACGATCCGGACCTCCAAGGCCGGCACCGCGGTCAACCCGGCCAGCGGTGACGTCATCTTCCTCACGATCAACGCGAAGAAGTACGGGTCTTACTGATGCCCGCTCCGAAGCCCGTGGCCGCGCTGGTGTTCGGCAAGCCTGTAAAGGCCCCGTCGCCAGCCGGCCCCGCTCCGGAGGACTCCAACGAAGAGCTCGTGGAGCTCGCCAAGATGGCCTTCCCCGGAGCGAAGGTCGACGTGGACGCGCTCAAGGAGTTCATCCACGCATGCATCGATAAGGGCTACGACGAGTGACCGTCTCGGCGCTCACTTACGCGCAGCTCGAAGAGCTCGTTGCTTCCCGGGCCGACGTCGTTGTCGGCACCGGGAGGTGGACGACCGCGATGCTGTCCTCGATCATCAGCGTTTCACTGAAGAAGTGGAACCGCTTGCTCGCCGACGCTGGCGACGACCTGAACCTCAAGATCCAGCGCGTGACCACCTCGCCGAGCTCCACCATCGGGGCGGAAGGCTGGGCTCCGCGCCAGTACATCGTGGCTCCGGACTCCTGCATGGAGATCCGCGGCATCGACATTTACCCGACCGGCAACGACGCGCCGCTCTCCATGATGACCTTCGACGAGGCGGAGCGGAACGACGCCCGCTATCAGGGCTCGTGGTGGGCCGAGCAGAACACCGGCATCCCCATCTACTACCGCCAAGGCGGCTCGACGCCGGCGGCGACGAACATCATCCAAATCTACCCATGGGCAGACGGCGTCTACACATGCGATATCCGCTACCTTCCCGCCTTCCCGACTGCGCTCGCGAGCACGTCCTACGACTTCATCCTAGGGGGCGAGGAGTTCGTCATCCTGGACGCCGCTATGCGCATCCTCGAACGGGACGGACGCGCCGGCACTCCCGAGTTTCTCGCTGGCTTGAGAGAGGAACGGACGCTCGTCGAGGCTGACATTCTCATCGGCCTTGCGCGCCGCTCGGTGACTCGGCGACGGGATACGTGGCTGGAGCGCCGGAACCTCGCGTCTCTCGCGCGCTGGAGGGCTGGTTGACGGCGCGCTTCTCACCGTTTCGCCTGCTGAAAGACTTCCTCGGGAATGACCTCCCGAGGAAGCTCTCGCAGCTCGAGCAGAACGTCCGCGAGAAGCTCGAGAGCGACAACCGACGCGCTCACGGGCCCTTCACGCTGACGGACGTCCAGACGGTCTCGTGCCGCGCGCAGCCGTGGCAGTTCGTCCGGCTGAATCCGGCGGCAGCGATGCGCGTCACGCTGCCTTCACCGCGCGAGCCGGATGCCGGCTGGATCTGCCTGAAGAACGTGGCGAGCTCAACGAGCAACATCGAGGTGCGCCCCATCGGGGGCACGGTGGATTTCGCGGCGACTATCTCGATGACGGCTCCACTGGAGTCGCTGTTCCTTGTGCCGGACCGCGAGGCTAACAACTGGTGCGCGATCCGCAGCACGGCGGACAGCATCGGCATCGGCCTTCCCGGCGAAGTCCTGACGACCGTCGCGGGGCCCGCGCTGGACTGGGCGCTCATCGTCAACGCGAACATCGACGCGGCGGCGGCCATCGAGGTCAGCAAGCTCGAAGCTGGCAACGACGACGACGTCCTGACGACCGTTGCCGGCGTGCCCACGTGGCAGCCGGCGAGCGGAGGCGGCTACTGGGCGGACATGTACGATCCTGACCTCCTCGGTCACTCGTCGTTTACGTACGGCTCGGACACGTCGCACGCGGTCGACGGCGTGAACATCTGGGCGAAGAACACGAGTAACGGCACAATCTCGATTGGCCTAGCGGCGAACCAGGGCATCAAGATCGCGCAGACTGGCGCGACCGGGTCTTTTTTCAACAGCACGCCGTTCGTGTACATCGAGCTCCCGGATATGGCGGCATTCGCGTACGGCAACGGGCCGTGGCGCATTCAGGTCCAGTACGAACTCGTCGCCGGCTTCACTGGGGTGCAGTTCACGAACGAGATCGGGATGGGCATCGGCAGCGAGACCGGGCTCCCTGCGATGTGGAACATGGCCATTGTGCGCAAAGGGTCCGGCGCTGGCACCACGAACCTGGACACCCTCGGGGCGCTGAACCTCGGCGCCGCAAACACCGAGACGGCTCTCGTCGCGGTCGGCTCGAACGACGTCGCCACGATGATTTTCTACCCCGCGCTGAGCGCAGAATATGCCTTCTCCCAGTACTCCAGCGGCTTCAATCCGCCGGCTGAGCCACAGGGGAAGATTCACCACCTGACCGGCAGCTCCAGCGGCGGCGCTGTCCCCGCCTTCGTCACGAACAAGTTCGGCTCGTCGAACGTCAACGGCTATCAGGTGGTCCTCGGCATCAACACCGGCAACGGCGGTTCGACGCTCGGGACGGTGTACTTCAAGCGATTGCGCGTCCAGCAGTGGGTGGCGGGGTACTGATGGCACGCGGCAACGACAGCAAGGTAATGGACTTCCCGTTCACGACGGGACTTCGCCAGGACCTCGAAACGGACCTCATGGTCCCGGGTGGCCTCCTGCGCGCGCAGAACGTCGAGTTCGTGAAGCCCGGGAGACTCGCCAAGCGCGAAGCCTTCGAAGCGGTCGGCACTGGGCAGCACTCGAAGGAGTACTCCTACCTCGGCGACGTGCGCCGGCTCCTGACGGGCCCGGGCGGCGAGCGGCTCATCTGCACCGACGAAAACATCTACACGCAGTTCGAGGCGACCGACGACCTCGCCGAGGCGGGCGCCGCCGGCATCCGGTGCAACGTCGCGGCGTCGCTCCAGCAGGTCTTCACGGCCGGCGCGGACACGGGCGGCACCATCTCGTCGGCTCAGTGCGCGGTGGTCGGTGACTGGCTCTGGGTATCGTGGATCCAGCGCGACACCATCTCGAGCGCCTACATGCTCTTCGCGAGCGTGGTCAGCATCTCGACCGGCTCGCGCGCGTGGAGCTCACAGCTCATCGACGAGCTCTCGGTGGAGGGCCTACTGGCTCCACACAGGGCGCTGGCCATCGGGAACTACGTCTACGTCTTCTACGCGAAGACCTCGGCGACCACGATCGTCTATCAGGCCTACGACCTGTCGGCGGCGACGCTCGGCCCGGTCGGCTCGCCCACCACGCTGGTCACGGACGCGCAGAGCATTCAGCCGCTCTTCGACGTGACGGTATCCGGGAGCGGCACGAACGTCGCGCTGCTCTACAACTCCACGTCGAGCGTCCTGATCCGCACGTACACGTCCTCGGGCGGCGTCCTGTTGGCGGCGTCAGGCCCGTACGACTGGGGCACGGCGGCATCCCCGAACCTCGTGGCTCCGACCTCGCTCTGCATCGCCAGCGGCACGAACGGCACCCGCGGGATTGCGGCCATCGCGAACAGCACGACCAGCACGACGGAGCTCGTCACCCTGAGCCAGAGCCTCGTGCAGAGCGCTATCGCCAGCGTGAACGACGCGGCGACCTTCGGCGGGGCCACGAAGCAGGTCTCCGTGGAGCTCGTGTCCACGCTCGACTGGCTCTTCGCCACGAGCCGCGTCACGGCGACCGACCCGCAGAACCCGCTGGGTCACGTCTGGTCGAAGCGCTACACCGACCTGCTCACGAGCGGCGACGGGTGGGCGCCATTCGCCAACTACATCATCGGGTCGCGCTTCTACCGGGACCCGCTCGACGGCGGCCGTGTCTTCGCTTTGCAGCGCTTCTCGGCGACGGGGCAGACGCACTTGCTCCTCGCCGACTGGGGACGCGACGGCGCGAACCTCCCCTATCCCGTGCTGTCCGTCGCCTCCGGCGTGGCTCCGCTGGTCACCGCGGCAACGTCCCCGTACATCGCCGCTGTCGCGGCCGGGAGCACGGCGGACCACTTCTTCATCTCGGTCGTCAAGAACCTGACCGGCGAAGGCGTGAACGGCGGGCAGAACGTCGTCACCTACCGGTTCCGCGCGCGGGGGCACGACCGCTACTTGGACGCGCCGGCCCTCGAAAGCTCGGTGCTCGCCGGCGGCACCCCGCTCCTGTTCGACGGCTCCCGCGTCGTGGAGATGGGCTTCTACAGCTTCCCTGGCGGCGCGCTTGTGGACGCCACGCCGAGCACGACCGGCGGCCTCATCGAGCAGGGAACGTACCAGTACTGCTTCGTCTACGAGTGGAACGACTCGTACGGCAACCGCCACCAGTCCGCTCCGTCGCTTCCCGTGAGCATCGACCTCAGCGCCGGCGGCTACTCGGGCGACACCGCGTCCGTGGCGTGGTCTCTGCCGGTGCTCCACGCGACCCGGAAGCAGCACCGGGACCGCAACCTTTCGAGCCACTACGACCAGAGCTCGCCGGTCAAGATCGTCGCCTACCGCACGGACCAGGGTGGCCTGCCGCCGTTCAAGCGGGCCATGCGGACCGCGTACCCCCCGAGCGTCGCGAACAACGTGGCCAGCCACTCGCCGGTTACGTGGACGGACACCGCCGCAGACTCGGCGCTCGGCGAAGCCCTCTACACGGACGCGGGTGTCCTCGCGGGCACCATCGGCCCGGCCTCCGTCATCGTCGCGAACTTCGCCGGCCGCATATGGGGCGTCATGGCCGAGCGGCCCGACACGCTCTGGTGCACGCGCGTCATGAGCTCGGGCACCATCCCGACGCCCGCCGCGGAGTTCACGATCCCGGTTCCTGGCGCAGGCCGCGTGAACGCGCTCGTGCCGCAGGACGGCAAGCTCTACGCGCTCTGCGACCGCGGCGTGTGGATCGCCTCCTACGGCGAAGGGCCGACAGACACCGGGCAAGGCGCCTTCCCGGAGCCCGTCTTCCTCACCGCGACGGCCAACTGCACCGACCCGCGGGGAGCCGTCGCGACGCAGGACGGCCTGTTCTTCACCGGGCGCGACCAGTTCGGCACGGGCATCTACTGGATGCGCCGAGGCGAGCAGACGCCGCAACCCATCGGGCGCCGTGTCTCCGCCGAGCTCGCGGCCTGCCCCGTCGTGAAGGGCGCCGTCGACCGCACGAGCAAGAGTCGCGTGGAGCTGCTCATCGCCGACGCGGACGACTCGCCGACGGACACGCGCATCGTCTACTACCACTACGACGTCCCGGATGAGACGGGCATCGGGGCGTTCACCGTCGCGACGTACCTCCCCGCGGAGCTCGAGTGCGTCGGGCTCTGGAACGACGTGACGGCCATCGGCGCGAGCGGCGCGGGCATCGTCTCGACGCAAACCGGGCTGCTCTACCGGGACATCGACGCGGCCGCCGCGGACTACGAAATCCCGCTCGTCATCGAGACCGGCGACGCGCGCCCATTTGGGATCCTCGGCTACGGCCAGGTGGACGCCATCGTGCTCCTCGCAACGCTGGCCGCCCCGTCGAACCTCCGCTTCGAAGCCTCCTTCGACAGCGGAGCCACCTACATTGCCGCCGAGTGGCTCAAATCCACGTTTACTGGCGCAGCTGGCACAGTCGTGATCCGGCACTGGGAGGCGTCGGTAAAGAAGACCGAGCTTTCGGCGCTCCGGCTGCGGTTTTCGGACATCGATATCTCCGGCGTGGAGTCAGCTGCCGGGGTACTTTGGCACGGATTTGCGCTAGAGTTGGCACAGCTCGGTGGCACAACCAGGCTCAGTAACGCGGAGAGACGATAATGGCGCTACCCCCCCAGCAAGGCGGCCGAAACGGGATGGGTGCAGGGCCGTACGGCGCTCCCCAGCCACAGCCAGGCATCGCGAACCAGCTAGGCGGCATGCTCGGTGCCGCTGCTGTCGGCGGGACGCCACTGGGCTCACCGGGAGGCGTCGGCACGTCCAGGCAGGCGCTCTCCGCTCCTGCCGACCCGAACGCAACGTGGCAGGGCGTCTTCGGGCCGAACGCGCCCAGCGCCGCAATCGCCCCCACGGGATGGCAGCCGCCGGCTCCGGCTCCGCAAGCCCCGCCGCCGATGGCGCCGTCGGGACCAACGAACCCGTACGGCCCGCAGTCGGCGCCGCCAACGATCAACGCGACGGGGACCACGACCAACCCCGTCTACGGCTGGAAAAGTCCCAGTGGATACAACCCCGCGCACATGGAGGACCTCCAGAAGAACGGCGTGCAGGGCGGCCTTCGGAACACCTTCGGGCGCGGGTTCACCGCGAGCGACCAAGGCCGCGGTCTCCTAGACCTCGCCGAGCAGTTCAAGGACGACCCGGCCGGCTACGAGGCGGCCGTCGCGAACCGCAAGCTCTACGAGACCGGCGGCTGGAACCCACACGCTAACTCGGCAGCGTACCAGCTCGGCGGCAACGCGGAGTGGGTCGGGAACCGCGTCGGGCAAATGGACGCCGCCGCCGCCGCGATGGGGCAGCCGAGCCGCTATCAGCCGGGCATCGACATGGCCGGCATGTACCAGGCCGGGGCCGCCGGTCAGATCGCTGGCGTCGGGCGGCAGTTCGGTGGCGTAGCCAACCAGATCGGCGGAGCGGCCACCGGCGCCGGCTACGCGGGCCAGATGAACGCCGCGAACGCGCTCTACGCGATGGGCCAGCAGCCGCAAGGCATGAGCGCTTCCGAGATGGCGATGCGCACGCAGGCCGGGCAGGCGCTCCAGGGCAACGCGGCCCTCGCGGCCGGCGCGCGCGGCGCGAATGCCGGCCTCGGGATGCGCAACGCGGCCATGGGCAACGCGGCCATCCAAGGCAACCTCGTCTCGCAGCTCGGGCAGCAGCGCGCGAACGAAGACCTCGCCTACAGGACGCAGCGGATGCAAGCGCTCGGCGCGGGCGGGCAGGCGTACGGCCAAGCGATGGGCTCGCAGGTCGACGCGCTCGGTCAGCAGGCGAACGTGCTCGGCGGACAGGGCCAGATGTACGGGCAGGCGGGCCAGATGGCTGGGCAGGCCGGCGAGATGGCGCTTCGCGGGGCGCAACTCGAGCTCACGCGCGACGACGCCGCTCGGCAGTACCTCGGCATGGGCCAGCAGATCGCGCAGACGGACATGGGCTCGAAGATCGCCTACGACTCCGCGCGCACCGGGAACTACCTCACTCACTACGGCATCGACAAAGCCGGCATCGACGCGAAGGCGGCGCGCGACTCGCAGTTCGCGAACAACCTCATCGGCGGCGCGTTCACCGCGGCGGGAGCAGTCGCCGGCGGGCTCATGGGTGGCCCGGGCGGAGCGGCAGCCGGAGGCGCGGGCGGGAACGCTCTCGGGCAAGGCATCACCGCCGGAATGCGGAAGTGAACCATGGCCTTTGACCCCGGATTCACCGACTACCGCGCCGAGCCGAACGGCGGCTACACGTTCGCTCACCCGGACGGGCGGCAGCTGTTCTTCCACGGGCCAGAGGCGGACCGCATCGCGCAGGACATCGACCGGACGCGGCCGGCTGACATGCGCACGGCGGGGCTCGGCTCGACAGGACTCGGCTTCGGGCCCGCGAGTGCCGGGACCGCTGACGCCATCCGCGGCTTTTCGGAGCAGCCGCCGCCGCGCGAAGCGCCGCAAGCGCACGCCGCTCCCGCGCCAGTGAGCGACCCGCGCGACATGGGCCCGACTACCGCGCCTTCGCCGAACGATGTCCCCCCGCCGGCTCCGGTCGCTGGTCCGCAGCCAGGCGGCGCCGCGCCGCCGCAGTACGTCTCGAGCACCGGCTACCCAACGGGTTCGAACGGCGACCCGCTGTTCCCGCAGCCGACCGAGATCAGCATGTACAAGCGCACGGCGGCCCGTCCAGGCGGGTACATGCCGACCGCGCAGTCGCAGACGACAGAGGGCGCGAAGGAGTACTCCCCCGGACTCATCAAGGGTTTCGAGAACACGCACGAGGCGGAGCACAGCGCCATCGCCCAGGGGTATGGCGCGCAGCACGCGGCGTATAAGTCGGCCCTGGAGGCCGCCGAGGCGGAGCGGTCCGCGCTCGAAACGGAGGCGCTCAACGCACAGATCAAGAAGGACATCATCCGGCGCGATGTAGAGGCGGCGCGCACGAATCTCGACCAACTGAGCCAGGATGCCAGCGAGGCGAAGGTAGACGGCGGCAGCATCTGGGGCAACGGCAGCGGGAAGGACGCGGCCGGCGGCATGCTCACGCTCATCTCCGCCGCGCTTACCTCGATGGGCTCCGCGATTCTCGGGCGCGGGCCGAGCGGAATGGACGTCATCAACAACCGCATCGCGCAAGACGTCGCGGCGCAGCGGGCCGAGGTGCAGCGCAAGGGCATCAAGGCCAACAATGCGCTCGCGCAGTACCAGCGCGTCTTCGGCGACATGGACACGGCGGAGACCGCGCTCAAGGCCGTTCAGACACGCACGGCGGCGACGATGGCGCAGAAACAGGCGGCCATCATGGGCGACGCGAACGCGCAGCAGGCGGCCATGCAGATGGCCATCGCGGCGGACAAGAAGTACCTCGAGCACGCCCAGCAGCTGGAAGAGAACGTGCAGGGCAAGACCATCCAGAAGCTGGACGCGAAGTACCAGGCGCCCAGCGCGGGCGGCAGCATCCGGAAGACGCCCCAGGAGATCAAGGCGGAGGTTGGCGCGGCCGAGGCGGTGCTCGACTACAACAACAAGGCGCTCGGGCGCGCCAAGCCTGGGGCCGAGGAGCAAAACGCCGCGCGCCAGCAGGAGGAGTACGAGCTCAAGCGTCAGGTCATTCTCCCGACTGGGCAGAAGGCGTACGTCGGCGACGACCGCATCACGCAGAACATCCAGATGCAGATCGACGCGACGGATCGCTTCAAGAAGAACGTGGATGAGCAGCGCAAGATTCTGGGGCAGCTAGGCAGCAGCATCGATCCGGCCGCCGCCGCTCGGTACAAGCAGCTGGTCAAGAACAACACCGTTCTGGTCCGCGACTTCGAGGTACTCAAGAACCTCACAGACGGCGACTACGTCCTCGTGGATCCGTTCACCGGAGCCGGAGGGAATGACATCTCTCTGGACCCGACCAAAAAGACCACCGTACTCGCCGGCATGCGTGAGGCGCAGCAGCACGCCCAGTTCCGCGAGGACAGCGCGTACAAGCTGCTGTTCAAAGACCCGTCCACGAAGACGCCTGTCAAGCCGACCACTTCTGGCGCCGGCATCACGGTCGATGGCGCGATCAGCAACCCTAGCGCAGAGGAGCCGCCGGTCCCGCTGGCGAGTCGCTGATGGCAGACGAGCAGGTTCGCATCGTCCGAAGCGACGGCAGCACGGGACACGTCCCGAAGGCGAACCTGCGCGCGGCGCTTGCTGACGGCTGGCACATCGAGACTCCAGAGGAGTCGGCCCAGCGTACCGGCGGCGGCATGGTGGCGGCGCTTGCCCAAGGCGCGGCAGCTGGCGCAATCGAAGGCGCCACGGCTCCCGTCCGTCTCGCGAACCGCGCCGTCGAGGCCGTCACCGGCATCAACCTCGGCGACAAGGCGGCGCAAGCCATCGACCGCGCCACGGGCGGCACCGGCGTCGGGCAGACCTTCGAGGGCGCAACGAGCGGCCGGAACGTCCTCGAGTCGACGGCGGCACTCGGTGGCGGCCTGCTGACCGACAAGAGCGTCGAGCAGTCCGGGCGCGAGGCCGGCGAATCGATGCGGGCCACGGCGCTCGCGAACCCAACGGCTTCCGCGGTCGGCAACATCGGCGGCCAACTCGGCGCGCTGGCCCTCACCGGCGGCGCCGGGCTGCTCACCAAGGGCGGCCAGCTGGCACAGGCGGCCACCGCCGCTCGCCTGGGCACGGTCGGCTCGAAGGCTGTCGTGCTCGGGCTCACCGGGGCAGGCGAGGGCATCCTGCAAGGCGCCGCGCAGGCCAACGAAGACGCCTACATCGAGAACGTGCCGGCCACTGCCGAGCGCTTCTGGGCGAACGTCGGGATGAACGCGGCAGCCGGCGGCATACTGGGCGGCGTCGGTGGCGGTGTCCTTGGGAAACTCGAGGCGCGATCGGCGGCGAAGGCTGCGCTTGGCGCAGGCCGGAACGCGGAAGCCGAGGCGCTCCAGGAAGTGGCGCGTGGCGCGCTTGGTGTAGAGCCGGCCCCTGGCCTCGGGAAGGCCATCAGAGAAGTGTCAGACGCCGCGACGAGCGGCCGCGTGGGGCGCGCCTACGAGGGCACGGCGTCCACGCTGTCAGGTGTCCCGCGAGAAGCCGTCGAGAAGTACGGGCCGCACAAGATCGCAATGGGCGACGCCGAGGCGCTGAGCGGCATGGATAAGATCCTGCGCCGCGACGAGATCGTGCACGGCGCGACCGGCGAGATCACAGACGCGGTGCGCTCCATGCGCGGCGACTCTAGTGAGGTATTCAGCGAGATTTTTGAAGCGCCGCTGAAGCGCGAAAACGTGGTGCGCCTGATGGCGAACGCGGACAAGCAAGCCGCTCTCGCTGGAGCTCGCGAGCAAGCGGCGACCATCCGATCGAAGCTCGGCGCGCTCGATGACCTGGAGACGTTCGGTGACAACAAGTGGGCGAAGGGCGCCCGCAAGTACATCGACGACGCGCTCGACGACGTCATGTCTGGGGCGCTCGGCGCGGAAGACAGCTACATGGCGCTCGACGCCACCAAGCGGCAACTCCAGCGCCTTGGGAAGAAGGCTGAGGGTGGCGCCGCTGGCCAGACCATGGACCTCGGGAAGCGCGACCAGCTCCAGCTCTTCGCGGACCTGACGAAGGAGGCCGCGGAAGACGTCCGCTTCCATCTCGAAGACGCTTCACTGTTCGACCGCCAGGGCACTGCGCAGGCGAAGTACAACGCCGCCACGAAGCGCTGGCTCGACTCGAAGGAGATGGCGGACCGGTCGCTGATGACTCGTACCGGAGACGACTACGGGCGAGCGCGATGGGAGGTCGACCCGGGCAAGGTCGAGCAGTTCGTTGGTGGCCTCGGGACTCGTCGGGCGGAGCTCGCGGAGCGGTACATCAAGGAAAACATCGACGCGGAGCGCAATCTAGTGGACGAGATCGCGAACAATCTCGACCTTGGCACGAAGCATCAGGCGAAGATCGAAGGCGTTCGTCAGGCTCACGCCAAGATCGTGAAGGCGCTCGAGCAGGCCGATTCCACGGTCAAGCTCGCGAACCAGGGGAAGGCGTGGATGGAGGCCGAGAACGCGGGCGCCGCGTCGCTCCTGGGCCCCATCCTCGGCGCCGTTCCTGGCGTCAGCCTGGCCACGAAGCCGATGCAGGCAGCCATGCAGGCGGCACGCATCAGGGCTCTCGCCGGGAACACCGTCAAGCGCACGTCCAAGGCGCTCGAAGGCTTCTTCGGCCACATCCCGCACTCCGCCGTCGGCAAGGCTGCCGGATCGGCAGTGAAGGCACTGCCGTCCGCGGGACGCCGCGCCGCGGTGGCTTCCGTGACCGGCGGCGGCGCTTCCCCCGCGATGGCCGAGGCCCCGAAGCACCGCGAGCGCGTGGCGGAGCTCGCGGCGAACCCCGTCGCGATGGCCGCCGAGGTCGACCGATTCCTCGGCGACTCCGCGCGGCACCTTCCCCAGACGCGCATGGCGCTCGCCGCCGTCCCGATGCGGGCGATCCAGTTCCTCGCGAGCAAGCTCCCGCCGGCTCCCCCGCCGAACGCGCTCGACGGGGCTTACAAGGCGCCCATCTCGAAGGCGTCGCAGGACCGGTTCAACGAGTACGTCGCCGGCGCCACGGACCCGCTCTCGGCGCTCGACGAGCTTCAGCGCGGCATGCTGACGCCGCAGCGCATCGAGGCCGTCCAGGCCGTCTACCCTGAGCTGTACAACGACATCCGGACGGCGGTCTTCGACTACGTCGTGGCCGCCTCGGAAGCCAAGACGCCGCTCAAGTACCAGAAGCGCATCCAGCTTGACCTGCTCTTCGGTGGCGGCGGCGCCATCGAGCCCAGCGCGAAGCCGGCGCACATGCGCGTCGTCGAGCAAGCGGCCATGGCGCAGAAGCAGGCGCCGCAGCGGCCGCAGAAGCCGGGCGGAGCACCCAACGTCGCGCAGCACCACCAGTCGCTGCTGGACAAGATCAACCTCTGAAAGGACCAGACCATGAGCGGAGTACAGGATTCGGCAGCGGACGTCAGAGGCCCTCAGCAGGGGCTCGTCACCGTCATCGCCACCACGACGAGCTCGCAGAGCATCGACATGAACGCACGGTTCGCGGCCACCCTTGGCGACCGCTGGATCGGCAACTACTGCAAGCTGCTCGCCGACCAGACGACCTATTATTTTTGGAGTAACGACGGCCTCACCGCGGTCAACGAGGCGACGACGGGCAACGCGGGCCTCACGTCCGGCATGTGCTCCGCGCTCATCGCTGGCACTCCGGAGCACGAGCGTCCCGCGGGGCGATACCTCGTCGTGAAGGCAGCGAGCGCCGGATTCCTTCGCGTCTCTCTCTCGCAGTCGCCACTGGGCGGACTCGGGATTCCGAGGGTGCCGTGAGCCGCCGGAAAGTCGCTGGGCGCAATCGAGGCACGCGCTTCGGTGTCGCCAAAGGCGGAGCTATCACGCCGCCGCCACCTCCCACAGGGGACCACCTTTTGAACACCGGCGGCGTAGACATTCTCACCGACCCGAGCGGAGACCAGTTGACCAATGGCTGACGTACTTCACAGCGGAACGAGCATCACCGGAGGCCACGCGAACGTTGTCGCCGCCGGCGCCGCCGGATTCATGACCGGCGCCGACAAGACGAAAATCGACGCGCTTCCGGCGAGTCAGGCGGCCATTCAGACGCTGATCGATGCCTCGGTCAACGCCAAGGTTTTCCCCGCGGGTGCGTTCTTCAGCAACGGCAACCCAGGGACCACATCCACTCGCTGGATGCCGCGAGCCGGGAGTGCAGCCGTCGCGACGGCTGCATCTGGGGCTTTGTACATCACTGCGCCCATGGCCATGACAGCGGTCACGCTTACCGCGACGTACGCAAACGCAACTCAGGCCACCGACAGCATCACGTACACGCTCGAAGTCGGCGGGACGCCGTCTGCGCTCACGGTCACGCTGTCCCCGGGCACACCCTCGGCCCAAGGTACACACGCCGGCATCGCCATCGCGCAGGGAGACTCCTTGTCCATCCGCGTCGTTCAGAGCGGCTCAACGGCCTCCACGGCAGGAAGTTTGGTGGGCGTAACGCTCGGCTGCAAAAGCCCTTGAGCACTTGATCCCAGCCACGTACTACGTGGACCCGTCAGGCGGGAACGACGCGAACGCCGGCACAACCGAGGCGACCGCGTGGGCCACGCTTTCGCGCGCATCGCAGGACACGTACGTTGCCGGTGACTCGCTGCTGCTCAAGGCAGGCGAGACGCACGCAGGGCAGTTCATCGCGCACGGCTACGGCCTCTTCGACAAGGCGACGTACGAGTCCACGTTCGCGACATCTCACGCCGCCGAGAAGGCGGCCATCGTCGCAGGCGCAGACCACGCTACCCTCGTTGCGAACGCCGTAGCCGCGGGGCAGACCGCGCCGCAAGCCGCTGCGTGGGGAGATATCTGGGCAGCTCAGATGGCCCTGCCGACTGCGCAGGACGCGGCATGGACAGCGGCAGATGCGTCGGCCGCGACGAAGTGGATTCGGATCGGAAAGTACGGCGCCGGCGCTGACCCGGTCCTCGACGGCGGCGGGACTGTCGAGAGCGGCATCTACTTCGCCAGACCTTCGATGGCCGGGTGGGAAATCAGCGACCTGGAGTTCACCGGGTACACCCGCGCCGGCATCTCGCTCGCGAATCTGACCTACAGCAAGATCGGAACAGAGAACCCGAACGAGCTCTACTTGGGCGCCGTGGATGGCCTTTGGGTTCACGACGTAGCGATGACGGATATCGCGTTGGCTGGGCTTCCCGCTGACCCTCCCATCGACCTCGCCGGCTACAACCGGGGCTTCGCAACCGGCATCACCGTGCTCGGCGTGAACTACGTGCGCATCGAGGACTGCTCTCTCGAAGACACCGACCTGCCTTTCTACGTGGGTTCCGGGCAACAGCACCGCTTCAACAACATCACGTCAACCAGCTCCTGGTGGCAGCACGCGGAGCTCGCGGCCGCCTACCGTGTCTCGATGACAAGCTGCTCGTTTACGAACCAGTGCTCGCTCGGGTATCCGCACGGCTCCGCGGGCTTTTTCAGCAGCCACATGCACCAATACCTTGTCAGCGGCTGCACCTTCAGCGGCACGACGCGCCCAGACCCCAATGGGCTAGGTGGAGCAAAGACCCCGGACGGCGTCGGCTACGACCTGGAGACGCGCCACAAGCACGCTGTCTTCGACCAGAACACCCTCACCGGCAACGCAGGGGAGGCCTTCCTGGTCCTTCACTCCTACGCCGTTGGGCCCATCTCGGCCGATTCCGACGCGAACATCTGGAGCCGGAACGTCATGGACGACAACGCGGCCGACGGATCGGTGTCGATTGCCCGCGTTGCTCTCGCGCAGGCCCAAGGGACAGCGCTCTGGTCGGGTAACACGACGACGCGCATCTCTCCGGCGGTAGGGAACAGCGCGTCACTCTGGATTCAGTCGGGGCAAATCATCAACGTCATCCCTGGAACCGGCGCCGGCACTCCGTGGATATTTGGGGCCGACAACACCGTGACCTGACATCTTACGACTGCTAAGATTACTCATGCCCATCCACCGCATCGGACTCCTGGCGCTCCTCCTGGCCGGATGCGGCGGTGGCCAGCCTCCGCCGGCTGCCCCTGCCGAGTGCGTGCTGATGGTCATGGATGCGGCCCGAGCAATCGGGGCGCAGTGCGATGACGGGGGCCCATGCGTGGAGCGCGACAAGCGCAACGAGATGGTCGACGCCATGGCCGCGTGCCTGAAGGGCATGCCGTGACCGCCTGGGCGCTCGCGCTGCTCACGGAGGCCGCGGTTTGGACCGCGCTGGCGGCAATCGTGGCGGCCTTCTCGGCGTGGCTCTACGGTGCGCCCTGATGTCACAGGACGCGATCATCTCCCGCCTCCACGGCAGCATCCAGCTCGCCGCGCGTGACCTGCTCTACCGCGCCGACGCGGAGGGCATCCGGCTCGTCATCACGCAGGGCTTCCGAACCTACGCGGAGCAGGATGCGCTCTACGACAAGCGGCCGAAGGTGACCAACGCCAGGGGCGGCGATAGCTGGCACAACTTCGGGCTAGCTTTCGACGTCGCCCCGCTCGACGCGCACGGCAAGCCGTCGTGGCCCGAGGACATGAAGCTCTGGACGCGCATCGGCGAGATCGGGGAAGCCGTCGGCTGCGAATGGGGCGGGCGCTGGAAGAAGCCGGACCTCCCGCACTTCCAGCACCGCGGAGGGCTCACGCTCGCCGCCGCTCGCCTCGGAGAAAGGCCCCGCTACAACGCCGGCCACGTGCCGGAGGAGTTCCCGCTGTGACCAACCGCGAGGCACCGACGGACCCCGCGAACGAGCGGCCCGACCCCGAGGAAGAGGCGTTCGTGCGCATGGAGACGCGCCTGAACGAGCTGTACCAAATCTCGGTGCGCACGCTCGAGGTCGTGCTCTCCCACGGGCCCAAGCTGGAGCGTCACGAGGAGCGTATCGAAGTGCTGGAGGCCAGGGTCAGACTGCTCGAGGCGCAGGCCGGGGAGCAGCGGCAGTAGTGGCCGACGTCACGCTTCCCCTCGGGGTCATCACGGCGGCGCTGGCTGCGTCGCACACGGCTCTCCTGGGCGCCATCGGCTGGCTAGTCCGCGAGCGTGGCAAGGACCGTCGCGAGCGCCGCGCGGACAAGCGCCGGTACGCCTACGCGCTGAAGCAGGCCAAGTTCTTCCTGGAGCGCTCCGACGGCGTCCCGAGCAGCCCCCCGCCGAGCATCGACCAGTGGAAGGACGACAGCGCCATCATCGACGCCGAGACCATGGAGGCCGAGCGGTACATGGAGCGCCGTCAGCAGGGCATGGACGCGGCGGACCGGACGCCGGAGCACGTGTCGTTTCCGCGAAGACCGAAGCGGTAGCTTACTTCCGCCACTTCTCCAGCGCGGCCAGGAGGGTGGCGTCAGGTATCGGCCCGTCCTCCGGCACCTCGGTGGTGGGCTCGAACGCGATGGCGTGCAGCATCCCGTCCAGCGGCATCTCCGGGCTCCGCTCCCACGCCAGCCAGAGCGCATCGAGCACGGCGCGCATCTCGCGGCGACGAGTGCTCTTGGCGATGTAGTCGTCGCTGAGCTCGAACATCACGCGCATCATCTCCAGCGAGCACCTGGTGCAGAATCGCCGCCCGGCCTCGTCCTCATGGGTTGCCCTCCCGCAGCTTCGCAGAGCCACGCAGCACTTGCCGTAGTCAGACATCCTTCGCCTCCAGCGCCTTCTCGAGCGCCTCATGCCCGCACGAGCAGACGGCCTCGGCCGGGTCAGCGGCGCCAGTCATGCAGCCGACGGAGTGGCCCCACTCGAGACGCCGTAGCCCCGCATCCCGCAGCGCGCGAAGGGCTTGCTCGGTGGACTGAACCCGAAGTGAGGCGCGATTGAATGCGTCCACCCAGTGGACGACGGCCGCTTTCTCCTCCCCCAGCTTCTCCACGGCCTGGTCCCGAGCGGATTCGGCGAAGGCGAGCTCCGCGGCATGCGCGACCATGTTCTGTTCCTTCGCCCACATGAACGCATCCCGCTCCGCCTTCAGCGCGTCGCATTCGGCGGTGAGGGAGGCGAGTCGCCGGTAAACGTCCTCGACGTCGCTCTTGCGCATCGAGTCCTCCAGGAGCCAGTCGCGGTAGGCCAGCTCCGCCGCAATGTCCGACTTCTGGTCCAGTCGCTCCGTCGTCATCGCGGCGACGTGCCACGAGTAGTGCGGCTCCAGTGAGAAAGCGTCGCGCTCAGCGTACTTCGTCATCAGGCTTCTCCTTCGCCGGGGCCGTGTCGCGGAGGGCTCCCCACAGGCACTCGCAGGACACTTCGCCGTCGTACACCAGTTGCGCGGCATCACGCAGCCGCTCCACATGCCCCTTCAATCGCGCGTTCTCGGCCTCGAGGCGGGCGATGCGCTCCTGCTGCTCGTCGTAGGCGGCTCGCTCACCGTCGGCGCGAACCAGAATCCAGGGTAGCCCGGCCTTCATCAGCGCGGCGTTCATGTCCCGGCGCTGCGGCTCCCCCATGTCCCCGGCCTGGCCACAGAGCGCAATCTTGCTCTTGCAGCCGTCGTACGAGAGGTCCAGTTCGACGAAGCCGCTCATTCCTCCCCCTCCCCAGATTCCTCGGCGGCGATGGCGTCGACACGGTTCCAGCTGAGCGCCGGACACCATGACGGCGTCGCCCATGTCGTGTCGCCAACGCGCCGGGGACTCGACAGCGACGGATGCTCGCACCGCACGTGGCATCCGGTGTCGCCTTGCACCCGGTAGTATTCCGACGCTTCGAAAGCGCACCCGGCGCACCGCAGTTGCACCACGCAAACGGGACCAACTCGCTTCACTTCCGGCATGCGTCCTCCTCTACGACAAACGTCCACGCATCGTCGTCCTGTCGGCTCAGCGCTTCCATGCGCGCCGCGTGCTCGTCGCTCTCGCGGTCCACGGCAGTCCAGATGTCCTCCACCGGCACCGTCTCCGCCTCCCCGAGCGGCAGGGTATGCGTGCACTCCTCGACGCCATCGCCGAGGCAGCGGTAGTGCGTGGCCTCGCGGTGGTAGCGGCGGTGAGGGCACACGGGCGTCATTCGAGGTCACCCAGCGCGTTCTCGCACGCCCCGACGACGTTGTTCCACTCGGCGCTCATCTTCGTGGAGCGCATCGATTGCAGTTCGGCAATGCATCGCTCGCGCTCCTCTCGGCGGATTCGCTGAGCCTCCTTATAGGTCAGGTCTACGCCGAGGATGACCCGAGAGCCAAGGCCCTCCGGATGCATGGCCCGAAGTCGCGACAGGGCCACGATGCCAACGTCGTGCGCCATCCCGGCGGTGTAGTGCTCATCGCCGTATGCGACCGCAGCGCCGAACGCCGCCAGGTAGACCGCGCGCTCGTCCTCGTTCCGAATCTCGAAGTCCGCCATCACTCCCCCTTCCTGGCCACGACGGCAGCGAGAGCGTCGAGGCTTTCCGACTCCAGCGCGGGCCGCCCATGTGCCCACTCGCGGACCACTCGCGTTGCCGCCTCGAGCAGCGCATCGGGAGCGGGCTCGGCAAGCTGAGCGAGCGCATCCCCGACGTCGTTCGCCTCCACGACGAGCGTCCCGTCTGACAAGACCGGCGCCGGTGACGCGGGCCCAGGATACGCCTCGGCGAGGTAGTCGGGGCCGCGGAACGGGCTCGGACCCAGTCCCGGGTATTCCGGAGCCGGTGACGCGGGGCCGCGGGAACGGATCAACTCGGCGAGCGTCGAGAGCTCCTGAACACCGGTGACACGATGCATCTCGTCGGCCATGCTCGCGTGCTTGTCGCGCAGGTACTCCAGCTGCTCGCGGAGTTCGTCGACTTTGAGCGTCAGCGTGCGACGGATTCCCATGTTCGCCTCCCGCTCTTCCTCCACAGCTTCGGAGATGGCGGCGGCGATGACCGTTTCTTGCTCGCTGTTGAGTACCAGGTTCCACCGCAACTGTTTGGCCCTCGTCTTCGCGTCCGTCACTTGCCGCCTCCGCACCACTCCGAATACGCCCGGCAGGGGCGCACCAGTTCTAGCATCAGGTAGACCAGAATCATCGTCCGTCCTCCGGCAAGTACTTCGCGGCGTTGGCAACCTGCCACGGACGGTACCGCTGCGCACCGCCGTCGAGCTGCCGGTTCCGCGTGTTGCGACACGGCCCGCACTCCGGGCGCCTCCCGTCGGCATTCCTCGCGTCGAGGTGGAAGGCGTCGAGCGGCTTCGCCTCGCGACAGATGAGGCAACGCTTTCTCATGCTACCTCGTATTCCGCGTCGATGACGCCTTCGCCGCCGAGCTCTTCCGGCATGTAGAGGCCGAGCACGACGTCAGCGTAGACCGCGCGTGCAAGCTGCGTTTTGCAGCGGTGGCGGAGCATCGTCGAGCGGTACTTGTCCCAGTTCGACGGCCCCTTGTCGCCGACACCGCGGAAGCCGTCCTGCCCGCGCTGGTCCTTCGTGACCAAGTCCGCTTGCCAGGCGTCCTCGATGGTGAACTCGATGCGCAGCTTGTTGCGGGAGCCCTTCCGCTTCGTCTCGTAGACGGCTTTCTTGCTAGTCGTCTCGATGCAGTCGAAGTACTCGGCCTTCCCGCTGCGGAGCACCAGCGCCTCGATGAGGTCGGCATGCATCGCGATCTTGCCCTTGATGTTGTGGAAGGAAGCGAGCGCGGTCGTCGCGTCCAGCCCGAGCGCGCGGCCACGGAGCAGCATCGCGTAGATGCCGGCCGCGTTCCCGAACTGCGGATACATCCTGGAGTCTTCCAGCTTCTGGGCAAGCCACCACGCGCCCGCGGACGCGCGCGGCTCCAGCTGCATCGACCACTCCACCGGAGCCATGGTCGCGAGCGCCGTCTCAGTCGGCGCCGACTTCGTGTCTGCCTTTGGTGTCGCCACAAGCTTCACCGCCGGCGGCGCCTTGTCCTGAGGCGGCGGCGGTGGCTCAGAATCGTTCTTTGGTTCGCTCTTCGGTGGCCCGCTTATCATGTCGGCCGCGTCGTCATCGGTCATGTCCTGCTCCTCTTCCTTTTCTTCCGGGAAAGCCCCTGCGTCGTTCAGCGGCTTCACTTCCGCCGCCTTGAGCACGTCGCCGAACGGCAACTCCAGCGAGTCGTCCAGCGTCACGAGCTTGCGCGCCAGCCTCACCGCGTCTCGCGCCTCGTAGAACTTCAGCGATAGGCCCTTCGGTTCCAGCTGGTCGGCGTTGTCGAAGATGCCCGCGAGGCTGCCCCACTCAGCGAGCCACTTCGCTGCTGTCTTGGGCCCTACGCCCGGGACACCCGCGATTCCGTCGCTCTTGTCCCCGACGAGCGCGAGCCAGTCGCCCATGTCCTTCGGGTGGACGCCAAACTTCGCGATGACGTCCGCCTCCGCGAATGTCTTGTCGGCGGCGAACGAGTACTGCGTGATCCGATGCGAGTCACTGACACACTGCATAAGGTCTTTGTCAGAACTCGCTATCGTCGTTTGCGTGGCGTTGTCGCGCGCCCACTTCACGGCGCTAGCCACGACGTCGTCAGCTTCGAATCCCTTCACGCGCCAGATGAGGTGGCCGTCCTGCTCCAGGCGGTAGACGGTCCGGCGCCCCTGCTCGATCATTGCCTGCGTCGGCGGCTCGCGATCGCTCTTGTAGGCGGGCGACAGCTCCTTCCGCCGGTATGGCGGGGCGTCGCAGCAGATGACCGTCCGATCGTGCTCCGCGGCGAGAGCGCGCACCCGCGAGACGGTTTTCTCGTAGGCGGCAGAGACCTCCTGATCCGCAGATGCGTGCCAGTGCATTCTCCAGACACCCGAAAAGTCCACGAGTAGCAGCTTCACTTCACACCTCCGACGCTCTTCCCGAGCTCCGACGCGAGCGCCAAGTCCGCCAGCGCGCGCAACCTTCCCGCCTGCTCCCGAAGCGAGTCCGCGTGCCGCTCCAGGTCCTCAACGGCGGCGTAAATCTCGTGGCTCGGACGGCCCGCAAAGCGGCGCATCTCGCTGGCCTTCGCGACTAGGAGAAGGCGCAGCGTCATGGTGCCCTCTCGTACGGCACGGACTTCCGCAGTGCCGCGAGCCAGTCGTTCCGCGACTTGATGCGTTTCAGCTCATCGGCGAGCGACTCCCGAGCGCGAGCCAGTGCCGCGCGACGACGCTCGAACTCATCGGCGCGCCACTGCGCGACCGTCTTGGGCGGAGCCGACTCGAAGCGCCACGGCTTGCAATCCCACTCGATCGATTCTGTAAGCTGCGCGATCATGAACTCTTTCAGCCCGGCGTGTTCCGTCGTGGGCGGCTCCCATGCCTCCACACGTGAGAGCATTTCCAGATAGCGCCGTTCGCTCACCTGCCGCTCCGCCGCGATTCTGGCGGCCGAATCCGCGGCGGCTTCGCGTTCGGCGACCGCGGCGCGCTCGATGTCAGTTTCCGTCATCTCCTCGAGAGCCCGTAGCGCGGCTTCGGCTCGGTCGACGGATTCCTTGTAGTACTTCGACGGCTGGAACGACTCCGGGATCGGGGCGTCCAGGCCGTCGTCGCGGATCTCGATCAGTGCGCCGAACGCTCGCGCGCAGACCCAGACGAACTGCGCGAATGTCACTTTTCCTTCTTTGACTGGATTCGTGTACCCGGTTGCCATCAGGAATCGCCTCCCCTCATGCTCCGCGCCTTCGTGCCCATCTGCAGGCACAGCGCAATCTCGCCTACCCAGTCCTTGACCATCCACGCCCCTGCCCACGGGAAGGCCGCGAAGAACGTGCTCGCCGTCATGCAGACCGCGCGCCCGTGCTGCCGGCGGAAGTCCGCGGCGCTCACTTGGCCTCCGGGAACTTGGCGTGGAGCGTCTCGCCGTTGCGGATCGGCATCAGGAGCAGCGCCCACCCGTCGCCGCGAATCGCCTGCGAGCGGTCATTCTCGTTCGAGTGCCATGTTGCGACGCCAGACAGCCTCCCTACGGTGCGGCGCAAGAGGTTCAGGCTGAACGGCTTTCCGTTGAACGAAACCCCGAACACTCGGGTCAGGCATGGGCATTCGAGCCAGCCGTCACCGTCGCAGAACTCGCATTCCTCGCGGCCGGCGAAGTGGCAGTGCCGGCACGAACAATCATGTCGCAGTGACCCCTTGGCGTCGCATCGTGGGCAATCTTTGCGGCGCGTTCCGTCGCATTCGTCGCAGGCCACTCGGCTACGCTCGATCCATTCGGCGGCGATACTCAGATCCAAAAGCTCACCGTCGCCTCTGGTTTCGGCAAGGAAACGCGCGCAGTCCGCGCCGATTCTGGAGCTCGTGTCGGCCTCGTCAACGACGGTGGGCTCATCCAGCGCCAGAAGCGCATGTCCGTCGGTGAACACGGCCCACCGCTTCCCGCCTTGTTCAACGGCGAACGGGAGCGGCCAAGAGAAGCTCATTGTCATATCCAAGGCGATCGAGAGGAGCCCGTCCGGGTAGTTCACGACGTGCCCCCAAGCTCGAGGCGTAGGGCGAGCACCTCGGCCGTCATCGAACTGCCCAGCTTCGCGAGCTCGTACGCGACGAGCACCAGGAACTCGCAGTACTCGCCCATGCGGTCCGGCGGCACGTCCAGCGCCGCCTTCCTCAGCGCCGCCGTCGTCCGCGTCTTGACGACCTCGGCGACAGCGCCGGCCAGCGCGGGGCTCACGGCACCCTCCTAACGACGCTGACCGGCTCGCTCTCCAGCCTCCGGAGCGCCCGGACCGTGTTCGCCCGGTCGACCTCGAGGATATTGCACAGCTGCCAGGCGCCCAGCGCGCGGTGGAACCGGATGCGCTCCGTCAGCTCGGCAATCTGCGCGCGCAGGTCGTCGCCCGTCGGCGCGTCGTATCGGGCTAGGTTGTGGGCGGTCATAGGGTTCCTCGCATCCTGTGGGCGAGCGCCCGCAGCTCGTCGGTCACCCGCAAGGCGCGGATGTCGTCGTTCGCAATGATGGCGTCCCGCGTCTCGTCGATGAGCCGGTCCAGCTCCGCCGTCGTCGCGAGCACCGGGTAGCGGCTCGTCGGGGGCGCCTCGTCGGCAAGGACGGCGCTCACAGCAGTTGCTCCAGGCGCTCGCGCTCGCCGTCGGTCAGACCGTCGTCGCCCTCGTCGGCCTGGTCGTAGTTCACGACCCGGATCCCGCGGGTGTCCGTGAGGCTCTTCACGAAGGCCACCGCCTGGTAGAAGTTGGGCGCCTCGTGGAGCTCGATGCCCATGCGGTCGATGACGTAGCGCGGCGAGCTCATCGGTAGTCCTCCAGGTCCGCGCAGCGGGGGCACGGCGTCTGGCCGGGGCTGTACTCGTCGAAGGCCGGAACGAACTCCGCGGCCTCGCCCGGCTCGTGCCAGACGACGACGGCGCCGACGCCTTTGCACAGGCCGCAGGGGGCGGCGTGAATGTCGAGGCTTACTGCGTCACGCGCCTCGCCAGCCGCGGAAAGCTCCGCGTCGAGCGCGTGGAAGGTTGTCGTAGGCTCCATGCCCAGAACCCTAGTGCCCATTGGTCACCGGTGTCTAGTGGGCACCACAACTATTTTCACCAACGAGCGCAGGGGCCGATTCAGACCTCCTCACCAGCGGAGTTTCCCTGTGAGTAAGCCTGCGACCGATTACGAGGCCGGACCTTGTGTGGCCTTCCGTGCGACCCCTGACCCATTTAGGGTGTCGGGGCCGATGATCCTCGCAGTAATTACCAGGGAGGGGGCTGGATGCCGCGCCGTCGTCTACGTCGGGCGTGGGGCCGTCGCGTACGCGCGCGGAAGCCAAGCCCGGGTCGTGAGTCAGCTCCAGGAGGCCGGGGTGGCCCTAACCGGTCTTGCGGCGCCGTCGGTCGCCGACGGGGGTAGGAGCGGGCCCGTCCGGGGGCAGGTCTGTCTTCTTCGCGGGGGCGCTCAGGGGGACGTCCTCGGCGAGGATCCATCCCACCGACACGCCGTACAACTTCGACAGGGCGATTAGGGGATCGAAGTCGATGAGGCGCTCACCGTCCTCGAACCGCGAGATGGTGGAGTGGTGGATCCCTATCGCGTCTGCGGCTTCACGGACGCCGAGCTTCTTGAGCTCCCGAGCGATGCGGGCGCGCTTACCGGCACCCTTCAATTCCGGAGACCATGTTTTCTTTGACGCAGCCATTACCTGTTCGCCGAATGGTGCCCAGTGGGCGGTGAGGAATCAACGACCCGCGACCGGTGACCACTAGACACCGGTGACCATGAGGCACTAGGGTTCTGGGTATGCCTCCGAACCCGCACCACAGACAGAAGCCCTCGAGGGGCTCCGTTGCGCTCGCGAAGGCGCTGGCGAAACCGAAGACCACCGCCGACCTGGCCCGCGAGCTCGACTGCACGCCGCAACTCGTTTCTCGCTGGGCCTCCGGGTGGCGCGTGCCGCAGACCGCCGAGCGCATGAAGCTCGAGAAGAAGTTCGCGATCGCGCTGCTCGACTGGGACGAGCCGGTCGAAGAAGAGATGCCGCCCGCGTCCGAGCGTACCGGCGCAGAGGATACGGACTCCGAGCCTACCACCGGGACGCACGGCTGAGCGATGATCGGCATCGTCTTCAGTCTCGCGGTGGCCTCCGCTGTCGGCGGCGCGCTGCTCGGTCTCCGCGAGTACGTCCGCATCGCGGACCGTCTCGTGCTGCTCGAGACCCGTCTTGCTGCTTCCGAGGCGCGCTCCTTCGAGACGGACGCCGTCGCCGCCTCGCTCTGCTGCCAGGTGCAGGACCTCGAGCAGGAGCTCACGGTCGTTGCCCACATGCTCTTCGACGACAGCGACAAGGGTTCCGCGACGGAGCGGCCAAATTGACCGCGGCGGCAATGGACATGAGCCACTTCGCAGCATTCGGGTTAGGGGCCCTCTTCGTGGCACTCGTTGGCCTGGCCGGCGTCTTCGTGTTCCTTGCGGGCGCGAGCCGTCAGGGGCGCCGCCTCGATGCGGACGAAGACCTTCCTATCGAGTGCACGCCGGAGGAGCTCGGCGCGCAGGAGCTCGAGCAGCGCGTCGACAACGACAACGGCCAGAAGGGGAGCGCCTGATGGCTGACCACAACGTCCGCTCACGCATTCACGCTGTACTCGGTCCTGGGATCGCGAAGGTTTCCTCATCGAGGGAGGCTCTTTGCGAAGCCCGTGCCGCTCAGATCTACGGCGACGCAGTCGAGGTCACGGGTGGCAATCGGCAGGCTGCCCGCATCGCCGAATGCGATGAGCGAACCATTCGCGACCGGCGTTCGACCGCGCGCGGGATCGCGGTGAAAGACCTGCTTCTGTCGCTGAACCGCGAAGGGCTCTACCGCGTGGCACAGCTGCTTTGCGACGTAGCCGACGAGCAGGCGCCGCGCTCGGATCGGACGGGCTCAGATGGCTGATGTTTCTTTCCCCAGTGGTGCGGGCCCGCTGGGCCCCGTCGGAAAACTATGCGGTCTCCGCAAATGTCGTCGTCAACATTCGAACAGGGTGAACACGTGAACGGCACGATCGAAACGCTTCCCTCTGGTCGCTTCCGTGCGCGGAAGATCGATCCGAAGTCCGGCAAGTACCGAAGCGCCGGCACGTACGACACGGAGCTCGAGGCGCAGCACGCGCTCGCGCAGCCGTTCGCGAAGGCCGGCAAGGGCTCGACGCTCGCGGACATCTGGCCGGACTTCGAGAAGCGCCGCCGCGTCACGGTGCGCGACTACCGCACGGACATCCAGCGCTGGGCGCTCTACGTCGAGACGCATGACATCGTCAACGTGCCGCTCCGCCAGCTCACGCGCGGGATGCTGATGCGCTGGCTCGAGTCGCTCAAGGCGAAGGGCCTCGAGATTCAGACGCGGAAGAACACCCTGAACCTGATGCGCGTGGTGCTCCACTCCGCCCTGGACGACGAGCTCATCTCCGCGAACCCAGCGCGCGACATTCGGATCAAGCGCGCCGAGGAGGGCTCGACGGATGAGAAGTGGCGCGTCATCGACCCCGACGCGCAGCTCCGGCTCCTTCGCTCTGTGGCTCCCGAGGAGTGGCCGGCCGTCGCCGCCATGCTCGGTCTCGGCTTCCGGAACTCCGAGCAGTGGCGCCTCCGTTGGGAGGACGTCGACATGGACGCCCGCCTGGTGACGGTCCGATACTCGGTGAAGGGCCTGAAGACGAAGAGCGGCAAGATCCGAAAGCTCCCCCTCTTCGGCCTGGCCCTTGAGGCGTTCCGGGCCGCGGAGCACTCGCGCAAAGGCGGCTGCGAGTACGTCTTCCCGTCGCCGCGGACGAACAAGCGCCGCGCGGACTCATCGAACCCGACGCGCTGGGAGAAGTGGACCGGTGCCGCCGGCGTCGATCCCGCGTTCCGCTGGTACGATCTGCGCCACACCTGCGCGACGTCGCTGCTCGCTGGCTGGTGGGGTCCAGCGTGGTCACTCGAGGAGATCCGGCAGCTGCTCGGGCACTCCTCGGTGAAGGTCACGGAGCGCTACGCGCACCTGCTGAACGAGACCCTTCGCGCCGCCGGGAAGCGCTCCGACGTGGAATTCCACGGGGGGAGCGAGAGCGGAGCTAACTCCAGAGCCATCTTCGGGATTCGGACCCGAGACCTGCGGTTTACGAATCCCCGGCACCTTGAAGGATTCTCGGGACTTGCGGTGGAAGACTTCCACCAGCGTTCCACGGCGCGGGATGGGCGGATCAAGGCGCTCCTTCTGGAGGCCACGCGCCTCTCGTTCCGGAAGGGCAGCCCGCTCGCCAAGGCCCGCGTCCACGAGATTCTGGCCGAGTCGGAACGGCTCGTTTCGGGGGGGCGATGAAAACCGTGGCCGCCCTCTACATCGATCCGCGGGGCCCGTACCCGAAGATGCCCGGCGTCGACTGCTGGGACGAGACGCGGGACGCGAAGCTCTACGACGGGCCGCATCCGGTGGTCGCGCATCCGCCGTGTGGTCCGTGGGGCGCCTTACGTCACATGCGTGTCCCGAACCGCGAGAGACGCACCGGGGACGCTGACTGCGCCGCGTTCGCCATCGCGGCGGTCCGCGCGCGAGGCGGAGTCCTGGAGCAGCCGGCGGGCTCGAAGATGTTCGAGGCGTTCGCTCTCCCGAAGCCAGGCGCCTCCGACGAGCACGGTTTCACCGTCGAGGTCGAGCAAGTGGCATGGGGCCACCCGGCGCGCAAGAAAACGTGGTTGTACATCGTCGGGGTAGCGCGCTCGGTGGTCGCGGCCGGCATCCTGACTGGCGGCACGGTGACGCATTGGGTCTCTGGCGGCAGGAACCCGCTCAGGAAAAACGGGCGCTGCGGCGGAGGAATCGTGCCTCCTGGAATCAAGGTCTGCAGCGCCCAGCAGCGCCGCCGCACGCCTCCCGCCTTCGCCGAGTGGCTCGTGTCCCTCGCCAGGAGCGTTCAGCGATGACCGGCCTGCCTCCCCACGTCGAGCCGCCGGACTCCGCGCTCGAGACCATCCCATGCCCGCCGCCCTCATCGCGTAGGCCAGGCCGGCGCAAGCCGCGGGCCGTCGAGGACTTCGACTGCGGCGCCGACTTCCTCGCGCGCGTGGAGCTCCTCCGTGACGCCAAGGAGCTCGAGTGGGCCATCACGGACCGACTCGAGCACGTCCTCGAGTTCATCGAGCTCCTGCACGGCGACGACCCGCTCGACTGGGCCGAGGTGCGCCACGTACTGGCCAGGGCCGGGATGAGCGATCCGGAGTGCTGGCCGGCGTGGTGCTTTCGTCGCGTCGGGCGCGTGGGCGACTCGGAAGACATGGAGCAGGCCGAGCTCGGGGGCATCACGTGAGCGAGCAAGCCACCATCACCTCGCCGCTCCTGAAGGCCCTCCGGGGCATCCCGGGCGTCGTGGCCTACCGGATCCACGCGAGCCTTCCGACGAAGCGCATGCGCGGTGCAGGCGCGGGCCTCCCAGACATCGCCGTCGTCGTCCGAGGCGTCGCCCTGTTCTTCGAAGCGAAGCGCCCAGTGGGCGGCAGGTACCAGCCGGGACAGCTCGCGAAGCATGCCGAGCTCCGCCGCGCCGGGGCCCGCGTCGAGGTCGTCACCAGCGTCGCCGAGGGCATCGCAACCGTTCGCAACATCCTGGAGGGAACAGCTTGAAGGCAGGCGCCAAAATCATGGTCATTTTCACCACCCCATCGGTCACTCTCTCCGATCTCGCTGATGTTCACATGCAGCTAAAAGCTGTCGCCACGTGGGTGCCTCAGGGTAGGCCGCCGCCGCCGCTCCTGCCTTCTCAGCTCAGGCCGCGCGGCATGTCGTCCATGGAGCGCAGGAAGGCGAAGGCCCGATGAGCGCCGCTACGGAGATGCGAATGGACGAGGACGAGGCGGCAGCCGATGGGCGCACGCTGGCCGCGACAGGAAACGTCAAGATGCCGGACATGCTCTCGCTCGATGACCTCGCCGAGACCGTGGCTTACACGATGTGCGTCACGAAGAAGCAGGCGCGGGAAGCGCTCCGAGACCTGGCGCGGAGGTGTGGCTGATGCTCCCCGACGTCTTCGCGCTCGACGGCCTCACCGATGCCGCCTTCCGCCTGCACCTGCTGGCCGTGCGGATGTGCCTCGACCTAGGACTCGGCTCGCTGCCGGCCGGACGCGCCAAGGCGCTGGGCAAGCAGCGGGCGATCGACGAACTCCTGAGCAAGGGCGTTTGGACCGACGACGGCACCGGCTACCAGGCCGCGGACTTCGTCGCCGCTTACCCACAGGAAGCTCGGCTCCAGGTCCGCAAGACCGACGCGGAGCGGTCGAAGGCATACCGACAGAGGAGGAATCGTCACGACCGTCACGTGACGGAGTGTGACGCGTCACGTGACGACCGTCACGCGGAAAGTGACGAACGTCACGGACCGTCACGTGACGCCGTCACGGCGACCGTCACGCCAGCCCTCCCCTCTCACACTCTCCCCTCTCCTCCTCCACCTCTGGATTCTGGATCTTCTCTGATTTCCGGATCTTCAGAGCCTTCTTCCGATCTGACAGGTAGCGCCCGCGAGGCGGCGAAGGGCCGGCTTTCCGAGCGACTGCGGCAGCCGACCGCGGAGGCAGGCGCGGCTCCTCGGCCCAGGCACGACCCGCTCGGCGAGCGAATCTCGTTCGCGTCGTGGTTCCCGTCGTCGGCGATGCTGGCCTGGTGCAAGGCACGCGGGCTCACCGACGCGGAGCTCGACGTCACGCTCATCGAGGCGCGGGACGGGCTCACGGGCCGCCACGAGTTCGACTGGTTCGACGCCAAGGTCTGGAAGTACATCGACGTCGCGCTCCTGCGCAAAGCCAACCCCGGCGGCACGCGCGCCGGCAGGGTGCAGGCAAATACCGACTGGCCCACCGAGGACGCCGCCCGGCTCCGCGAGGCCATCCGGTCCGGGCAGCACGGCAAGGGCCTCGCCGCGAAGCTCGACGCCGGGCAGCTCGACTACCCCCTCGCGCAAAGGCTCATCAGGGAGCGCCAGGAGGCCGCTGGGAGGCGTCCGGACGGGCAGGTAGGGGTACCGCCGCCTGGCGACCTGTCGGCGCTCATACGGGGCGTCGGGAGGGCAATGCCGTGAGGGCGGTACCGCTCACTCGAGACCAGGCAAACGCCTACATCGTGGCCCACCACCGTCACCATGGGCGCGTGACGGGGCACCGGTTCATTGTCGGCGCTGCGGACGGAGACCGGCTAGTCGGCGTCGCGGTGGTGGGGCGACCGCGCGCGCGTCTGCTGGACCAGGCAAACGAGGCCGAGGTGACGCGGCTATGCACGGACGGCTCAAAAAATGTTTGCTCGTTTCTGTACAGCCGCTGCTCGAGGGTGGCTCGCGAGTTGGGTTTCGCGAAGCTGTACACCTACACGCTGGAAAGCGAACCGGGAGGTAGTCTCCGCGCCTCCGGGTGGATCATGGAGAAGCGGGTTCGCGGCGAGAGCCAGGACCGCCCATCGAGGCGCCGCGTAGACAAGTCGCCCACTGCGCCGAAACTCAGATGGTGCCCAGCGTGGTGCGCTCCAGGGGCACCGCTATGACCCTCGTGCAAGTCCTCGACGCATGCCGCCGCGCCGGCGCCTCGGCGGTCTACTGCACGCCGCTCTCGCCCAGCTGGCTGCTGGTCCACGTCGACCTGGACGCGCCGCAGCGGGAAGCCTTCGCGCGCGCCCTGAGGCCGTACCACCGCGGCGTACGGGTCACGGTCGGGGAGGCATGATGGCCCCGCTGGACTCACCCGAGGACGCGAAGTGGCAGTGTCCAGATTGCGGGCGCCTTGTGCGAAGGGATGAGCGATGCCGTATGCCCGTCAAGGAACCGAAGGAGGACGCGAAGTGAACGACCGTGGATGGATCGGTGTGGACCTGGACGGGACGCTTGCCCACTACGACGGGTGGCGAGGAGTCGAGCACGTGGGCGAGCCCATTGGCCCGATGCTCTTCCGAGTGCGCAAGTGGCTCGACGACGGGCGAGACGTTCGCATCATGACGGCTCGTGTCAGCGGGTCAGACCGAGCCGAGGCGGACACGGCTATTCGCGACTGGTGCCGTAAGCACATCGGTCGAGAGCTGCCCGTCACGTGCGCGAAGGACTACGCGATGGTCGAACTGTGGGATGACCGAGCGGTCCAAGTGGTGCCGAACGTCGGGACCAGAGTGGACGGGAAGCCGTGACGCCCGTGCTCATGGTCTTTTCACTGGGGGCGCTTCCCGGCGTACAGGTAAGCGTTCACTTACTCAAGTGCACCATTTTGCGTACCGTGGAGAATTCCTGAATGGGGCGCAAGAACGAAGCTGCGGCGATGGTTCTCCCCCCGCTGGACTCCCGCGCGCGCGAGACAGACCGGCGGATATGGCGCATCGCGACAATGATGACGTCGGGCACGTGGGACCGGTCCGGGTCGCAGGCCGAACTCGCCGCGGAATGGGGCCTATCGGAGTCGCAGCTGCGGAACATGAGCTCCGAGGCGGGGCGCATCCTCCGCATGGTGAAGGCGCCCGAGGCGGCCATCGAGCACGTCCTCGCCAGGCTGCACGAGCTCATGAGCCATCCGCTCGAGCCGCTGGAGACCATCGCCGCCGCCCGCGCCATCCTCGACGGGTACAAGGCGTTCGGCTTCAAGGGCGCGCCGCCTGACGCTGGCATGGGCCCTCAGGCTACCCCGGCGCAGCAGATCGACGCCCTCGTCTCGGAGCTCACGGCGCCGGGGCCGGAGCTCGCGGAAGCGCTCGAGCGGACCGGATGGCGTAGAGTCGTGGAAACGACGGGAGAAGAGCAGTGAGGGGACTGACGGCCGAGGAGCGCCACGAGCTCGAAGAGGGCCTCAAGCTGGAGCCATTCGAGCGCGACAGGTTCCCGACGGACGCGCCGGTTCACCCTGTCGTGGATCGTCTGGTGGAGCGTGGGCTGATGGACTACCTCGTGGTCCACGAGGACGATGAGTATTGGTACTCGGAGTGGCAAACGAATAGCACCGGAGAGCTGGCGCTGCGCCTCGATGCGCTGGCGTCACTTGGCGTCACGGTGACCGCGTAGAGTGAGCCAGGCACGCCTCGTGCTACCCTCGGAGGGATGCGCCTTCCGCTCCTCGCGAGCCTCCTGCTACTGGGGTGCGCCGCCCCTGACGGCCGCCGCGCAGTCGTCGAGCCTTGGCCCGGCGTGGACCGCGTCGAGCTCCGCGCTGCGGTGGACGGCTTGCGCGTCGCGACCGGCGGCGACACGGACCTCGCGATAGGGCGCTGCGGGGACCGGCCGTACTGCGTCGCGGTCGTGGCCATCGACGGCTACCAGTGCCCTGCCACGACGGACTACGACGGCGAGGTGAAGCGCTGCGCCGGCCACACGAACCCGCCTGGGCACGAGGGCGCCGTCATCCACGTGGACGCCGAGCTCGGGAACGACGCGAGCACGCTGGCGCACGAGCTGCTGCACGCCATCGGCGTCTGGGAGCACACGGGAAGCGACGCGGCGCGGGACGAGCTCATGTTCCCAGAGCGGGACATCGGCGTCGCGGCGGTCTTCGGGCCCGAGACGGCGCGGCTGTACGGGGAGGCGTTCGGGGTCAGGCTGGATGCGGAGCCGGTCGCCTTCGAGTGAGGTCGTGCTATCGTGGCGGTGGACGCCGAAAGACTGGCTGGGACCAGCGGCTGGCTGTAAACCAGTTTCCGATAGGCTATGCAGTTCGATTCTGCGGGCGTCCACCAGGGAGAAGAGCAGTGAGCGGAAGAGACGTGGGGCGATGGCGAACCATCGGCAGCGAACAGCCGGACGACAAGAGCGTCGTGCTGGTGACCGACGGAGAGACGTGCAAGGTGTGCCTTGTGCATCTGACCTGGCCGGAAAGCGGGAGCACGTATCACTTCCTCGACCCCGACACCGGCGTCGAGTTCGAAGGCGTGACGTACTGGGCGGACCTCGAGATTCCCTAGTACCCCAGCGACCTAGCCCTAGCCTTCGCGCGCGCCGCAATCTCCGCCTGTAGCTCGCGGAAGTGGGCGTCGTCGTCGCTGAGGCGCTCCGGCTCCGGGATGGGCGGGCTCAGCGGGTGGATGAGCAGGAGGGCCAGGCAGGCCGCGAAGTCGCAGTGCCGGCCGTCCGATGTCTGCGGCAGGTCGATGACGATGCCGGTCGCCCCGTTACGGACGATGCGTCGAACGTTGCGCAGGTCCTTCAGGAGCAGCGGGTCACGCGGCAGGGACAGCTTGCGGTTCCCGTTCGGCACCAGAACCCCGCGCTCGTTGGCCTCGAGGCACTGATCGAGGATGTGAGTCTTCAGGTTCAGGAACAGCTTGACCTTCGACGCGGCCGTGAACTGCTCCTCCACGAGGGTCAGCTTGACGAGTGAGGCGATGTCCCGGATGGCGTCGAAGCCCCACTGGTCCGTCATCACGACGTCCACGCAGTAGGGGCGCAGCAGGTTGGCCACGTCGCTCATCGTGTCGAGAGGGGAGAGCGGCGCGGCCGTCGAGCCGATCCATTCCTTGCACCCGATGACGCGCCACTGCGTGCCGTCGAACGTGCCGACCACGAGCGTCCACGAGTTCCGCCGCGTGCCCGGGTCCATGGCCGCCGCGTACTGGTGGCGAGGCTTCGGGGGCTCCCACTCGTCGTCCGCTCGGGTGCACGCCGCGAGGTCTGCCGGCGCGAACAGGCCGACGTCCGGCGCCATGAACTCGCCCAGCTCGTCGGTCGTCCACGTGTCCGGGTGGTGGATGCGCAGGTCCTCGACGCGCTCGGGGGTCCAGTAGGACGGATTCATCCACGAGGCGCGGACCTTGATGACCACGCGGCGCTCGCTTGGCCCCGTCGTCTTGTCGGCCTCCACCGCGTCATAGACCGGCCCTTCCGGAGCCCACGGCGAGCCGATGCAGAAGATTTGGGCGCGGGGCAGCATGCGGCCGTGGAGCTGCGTCAGCTGGTCCTCGAGGTTCACCACGGCTTCAGCGCCCTGCATACGTGGCGCTTCGTCGAAGATGGCGCCAGCGCACCAGCGGGAGACCAGCGTGTTCCCGGCCCGCGCTCCGGCCACGCACATGATTTCCACCTTCCTGCCGAGCGGATGACGCAGGGTGATGGTGTTCGCGTTGGGCTCGCCGACGACGAGGTTGCCGACGATGGGCAGGCTGTTCGCCGCGCCGAGGACGTGCTGGTTGAACGTCGCGTTCGCGTTGTCCAGGGACAGGGAGATGATGCTGACGCGCGGCACCTCGCCCGGGGACAGCTTGCGGACGTCCACGACTTGGCTCGCGCGAATGCCGGCCAGGGCCACGATGAGGCTCTTCCCGCAGCGCACGCCGGACAGCAGGTAGAGGACCGCGATCCACCGCGGCATGATGGCCATCCGCTCCGGGCCGCCGAGAGCAAGGACGACCTCGGGGCACTTCGCGAGGCCGCCGAGCGGCGTGCCGTCCACGAGGCGGCATATGGCGAGCTGCACCGGCGACGGGACCGCGCCGGACTGCGCGAGCACGAGGGTCAGCAGCCGCTCGAGCGAGCAGACTGCGCGGGAGGCGGCGTAAGCGAGGACCGAAGTCACCGCCAGCGAACGCCCGCCAGGTTGACCCCGAAGAACAGCGTCAGCAGCCAGAGGCACACCGCGACGATGGCCACGACGCGGATCAGCCGCTGGATGGTCGGGTCAATCGGTAGCTGCGTGACGCCCCAGATGACGACGCCGAGGACCGCGAGGATGGCAATGATTTGGATGATTGGCATGGTGGTTACCTTGGGCAGCCGCGCTCGTCGCACTCGTCTACGGTGTGGCACTCGCCGTTTATGGTGTGATGCGTCGGCTCCCAGGTCTCCTCGTGGATGGTAGACCAACCGACAACCCGTCCCCCGCCGTGCACCCACGCCAGGATGAGCGCGAAGTGGCTCGTGTGCCGCTGCTGGTGGAGGGAGATGGATCTCATGGCTTCAGCTTCCCCAGCAATCGCTGGCCCTCGAGGATGGCGAACCCGTGGCCACGGATGGCCTCCACCTCCAAGCAGTAGACGTACCCCTCGCGGAACATGCCGGTGAGCATGCGCGTCATCTCTTCGCTCTGCTCCGGCGCGCACACACCGAACTCGACGCACTTCTGCGCGTACTCGGCGATGATGGCTGGAGACGGAAGACGGGACGTCACTGCGTTTCCTCCTTCTCCCACTCGATGCGATTCTCCGCCGCCGACAGCAGCATCTCGGTGGTGGTATCGCACCGGACGCCGCTCGGGTAGTAGCGCCACACCGTGCCGCTGCCGCGGAAGTGCTGAGACCCGCGCCTCAGGATGACATCGCCTCCGGGCGCCTCGCGCTCGAAGACGATGGGTAGCGCCACCTCTTTCGCGAGGATGCCATCGCGCACCGTTTCCAGGTACATGCCCATCAGTAGTCCGATGAACCATCCCATGAGGGCGCCGGCAATCATGAGGGCGCCGGCAATCACTGCGTTTCCTCCGTCGGGCACATGTTCTCGTCCGTCCTGACCCATCCGCCGAGCACGTCGCGGATCTGTTCGGCGCCCATGTTCGTCGCGGTGTAGGCGTGGCCCGTCTCGCTGACGAGCACGACGAGGAACTGCCCCTTGTGGAAGTCGGCGCTCTTCGCGCACTGGTCGGCGATGTGTTTCAGGTCGGCGGAGATGGCGTCGGTCATCGGAGCCACCATGAGACCAGCGTGACGAGGCCGATGGTGATGAACCGACCAGCGATGACACCCAGCAGCTTCGGGACGTCCGGCTTCTCGCCCTCCTTCTTTTCCTTGGCGTCCTCTCGGACCACCAGGAGTTGCACGAAGCCAAGCAGGCCGAACATGCGGCCCACGGAAGGCGCGTCGATGCCGAAGTGCGGCGTCACGTGCCAGCCCCAGATGGCTTGCAGCGCGAAGGTATTCGCGGCGATGAGTCCGGGAATACTCGCGAGCGAGAACACGAGGACAGCAAGGTTCTTGGTAAAGCTCCACTCTTTCACTTCGGCCCCCGTATCTCGGCCCAGTGGGTCGCGTGCTCCGGAAATGCCGTGCAGTTGGTGAACCAGATGACATCGACCCACTCGTCTCCGTCGAGCTCATGGCGAATGAGAATGTAGAGCTCCGGTGGCGTTGGCCTTTCCCCGACCGGAATCCAAGGACCGGCGGCGCACTTGTCGGCCAGATATTCCTGGCGGCTCGCCTCTTCTCGGCGGTCGTTCTCCAGCTTCTGGAGCTCATCCGCGAAGAACCGACACGTCTGGTCGTCGGCGTAGGCAGCCTCTCGAATCATCCCGACGAGCTCGTCGAAGGTCACGGCTCCCACCCTTGCCTTCGCAGCACGCCCGCGATGTCCGGAGGCGTCCAGCCCTGGGGCTTCGCGACCTTGCCGTTCGCATCGAGGATGGGCTTCCCGTCGGGGCCGAGCTTGGCCATGTTGCTGCGGTGTATCTCCGCGAGCACGGGGCCCATGTCGATCCCGAACTCCAGCGCCGTGCCCATGACGACGTAGAGCAGGTCTCCGAGCGCGTCAGCGACCTCGGGGATGTTGGGCTCGAAAGATGACGGGAGCCCGCCGTTGCCGAACAGCGCAGCGTGTAGCTCCTGAGCCTCTTCGTCGATGAGTCGCATCCGGAGTTCCGCGCGCCGCACGCCAGGGCTCTGTGGCTTGTCGAGCACGGGCTGACCGAAGGCCTCGTGGAACTCGCGGACTTGCGCCTGGAGCTCGGCCTTCGGCCATCCCCCAGGCGGGACGTCGTTTATCTGGAAGAAGTCCGCGGCGCTCACTCGTCCACCATGAGCACGTCCTGCTCGCGGACCATGCGGTGCTCGACGCCGTTGATGGGCACCGGCTGCCCCGAGTGCTTGTTGTCGACCCAGCAGCGTTTCCCTTCCTTGCCGGCGCACTCGCTCGGCAGGAACACGCTCGGATTCCACGGCGCGTACCTCCCCGGCCCCGCGGCGACGATGACGGCCGGGATTGCGTCCACGGGCGTCGGCTCGACGTCGTCTGGAAGCAGGATGCCGCCCGGCGTGCGGCGCTCTTTGCGGAGCTTCGGGTCGTGATGGTCAAAAAGCACGAGGACGTTTTCCGCGTGCGGCCGGATGCTCTCAGCGACTGCGTTTTCCACTCTGCTGCTCCTTCGCCGGCAGTGCCGCCGGCCCCTTGCTGACCATGTGTGCCGCGCCCATCGGCGTGACGTAGATTGTGTGCCGCGTTGCGCCGTCCGCTCGGATGATGGTCACGAGCCCAGGCGCCACGTCGATGCTCTCGACCCCGTGGAGCCCGACGGCAAAGTCTCGAGTCTCACGCTCGAAACCATTCGGATCTTTCCCTCCGTCGCGAACGGTCCACGCCGCGCGGAAGGCGACTGCTCTTTCGCCCATCCCAATCCGCTAGCAGATGTGTGCCACCGTGGCTAGTGGTAGGGGCTTGCCTGTGCCACGCTGTGCCGCTACGATGGCACAACATGGGCCACGGCCAGGAGCAGCGCTGGTATGACCAGGTCACCGAAGACGGTGAGCCGACTCAGGCCATGGCCGCCTCCGTCAAGGGCCTCTGCGACGCGCTCATCGAAGAGCAGGAAGAGCGCCGCGCTCGGTACAAGGACAGCGTCTGCCGGTACGAGGGCTTCAACCTCGGCGACACCGACCCGAGCGCCCTGAACTCGGCGGCGTGGTCGAACGACACGTACAACCTGACCCGGTCCGTCATCGACACGGTTCAGGCGGACATCGCGGCCAGGCAGCGCCCGAAGCCATCGTTCCTCACGAGCTCCGCCGAGTGGAAGGAGCGCCGCCGCGCGCAGCAGCTCGACAAGTTCGTCGAGGCCCAGCTCCACGAGAATCAGGGCACGTACGAGGACGCCTGGCAGCTGATGCAGGACGTCTTCATCGACTGCGCGCAGGGCGGGTACGGGACCGGATGCGTCAAGGTCACCGCGGACTCGGTGCTTGAGCGCGTCGTGCTCGAGCGCGTCCTGCCCTTCGAGATTCTGCTCGACCCAGAGGAGTGGAAGTACCGGAACGGGCAGAACCTGTTCCACAGCTACACCGTCTCGCGGGACCTCCTCCGGGACATGTACTGCGACGCCGCGAAGAGCCGCGAGGAGCTCGACGACGACGAGCGGGACATCCTCCTCGCCATCGACTCGGCGACTCGCGACGACCGCTCGACGGTGCGCACGAAGTCCCGAGTCACGGACATGGTGCGCGTCTACGAGGCCTGGCGCCTGCCGTACGGCGAGCGCGTCGGGGCGCACGTCATCGCCATCGCCGGCAAGGTGCTGTTCCACGAGCCGTGGGAGCGGAAGCGCTTCCCGTTCCTGTTCATGCAGTGGGCGCGCGAGCGGACGGGCCCGTGGGGCCGCGGTCTCGGCGACGAGATTCGGTCCTCGCACATCCTCGTGAACGACGCGGCGCTCCGCCTCCAGGAGCGGCTGCGCGAGGTGACGCACTCGTACGCCTTCGTTCCGGTCGGCTCGAAGATCGACAAGCCCAAGTTCGCCGGCAACGAGAACCTGGCGCTCATCGAGTACACGGGCGGCCAGCCCCCGAACTTCGCCCAGTGCCCGCCGCCCACCTCGGCCGAGTTCAACAACGTCACCGAGAACATCCAGCGCGGCTACGACATGACCGGCGTTTCGCAGATGAACGCCTCGTCGCGCAAGGATTCGGGCGTCACGGCCGCGGTGGCCATGCGCACGATGAACGACATTCAGACAGTACGCTTCCTGCCGAAAGCGCGCGTCTACGAGCAGGCTTTCGCGGCACTCGGTGAGCTCATCATCGATGCGGTCAAAGAGCTCGGGGACATCAGCGCGAAGTGGCCTGGCAAGAAGTTCCTGAAGACCATCAAGTGGTCCGACGTGAAGATGGAGGAGGACATGTACACCGTGCACGTCGTCCCCGCTTCGCAGCTCTCGCGGGACATCGGCACGCGCTACCAGCTGGCGCAAGAGATGTTCGACTCCGGCCTGATCAGCGCTGAGAAGTTCAAGCAGCTCCTCGGCATGCCTGACCTGGACGCCGTCCTCGAAAGCGAGACCGCGGAGACGGACTACGTCGAGAACATCTGCGACCGCTACCTCGACTCGGAGACCGTCTCGGAGCTCGAAGAGCTCGGCGGCTACGAGTCGCCCGATCCGAACCTCGGCGACAAGGCGGCCGCGCTGAACGCGGCGCGTCAGGTCTACTTCGAGGCCCTCAACCAGGGCGCGCCGGAGTTCCCGCTGATGCTGCTCCGTCGCTACATCGACGAGCTCGTCGCCGCGATGGCTCCGCCGCCGGCACCAGAAGTCCCGCTCGCGCCCGCCGGTCCTACCCCTATCGACGGAATGCCGG
>Ga0193738_1000202_pt1 | contig 41490 bp, 54 predicted proteins | sample L2a1metaG_FD_144927 | JGI IMG/M metagenome (GOLD analysis project Ga0193738, IMG submission 144927) | Soil microbial communities from a riparian zone of the East river system, Colorado, United States - L2a1 | ecosystem: Environmental > Terrestrial > Soil > Riparian zone | place: USA: East River... | reverse complement strand
GCCGCCGTGCCGGTGTCCGCGAACGGCCCATAGTCGGATGCAGGAATGTCAGCCCGCTTGGCGGGGTCGAAGTATTTTGTGTAGCCGTGCAGGTCCATGTCCTGCTGAACGATGTTGCGCTGCTTCTGGAATATCTTAGCTTCCGGCGTCAGCTTCTTCTCCAGGAAGAAGTTAGGCTCTTCAGCCTTCGCCAATGCCTCTTCCATCGAGGCGTAGGGGATTTCCCCCTTCTTCGGCGCGATCAGGAATTTGCCGGGGTTCTTGGGGTCGGGCGCTTTCTCCTTCAGCGCCGGCGGCCCGATGGCAGGATACGCCTCGCCGTATTGCGGGTAGGTGTGCCAGATGGCCTCTGCCTTCGCCTTCAGCCTGGGGTCGCGGTAGGTGTTCTGCAGGGCGCTCGGCGCGATCGCAGACTGCATCGCCGGCGGCGAGAAGTCCTCCAGGGTCAGCACACCCCGCGGGGCGCCGCGGGTGACGCTGGCAGCCTTGAGGATGTCCCCCATGATGCTGCTGCCCTTCTTGCTGATCTTGCTGAGGGGATCCGCAAAGGCCTCGTCCACCATGCTGCCATACATGCCCGCAGCGGCGGCGCCGACCTTGCCTGCCATGCCCGCGACGCGCCCCGCGGGGCCGGCCGCCATCAGGCCATATTCCCACGGCTCGGTCGGCACGAACGCGCCAGCCACGTTATCCGCCAGCCACTTGGTGGTGGCCGGGTCGCCGCCGGTCAGATCCCGCGGCGTGTCCGCTTGCGCGGCTTCAATCTCCATCCTCTTCCAGGGGGTGGCGCCGCCGGCGCGCGACGGCACGAACGGCCGGTAACGGTCCTGCGCCGCCAGCGCACCCATTGCGAACCGTGCATCCGGCGGCAGCTCGGGCGGCGGGCCAACCTGCGGCGCGCCGATCGGCAGCCCCGTCATCGGATCGTAGTAGGTGTCCTCGATGCTCATTTCCCCTCCTACCACCGATTAGCGATGTATTTGAAGCCGGGCCGACCGAACACCAGCCTACCCGGTTGCTCGGTGAATTTCTTGAAATAGTTGGTGTAGGCTACATGGGGGGTGACCTTGACCGCGCCGGCGGCGACCCTCAAGACGTAGCCGGTGCGCGCCGCGGTCTCGCCGGATATGACAATCGCGCCGGTGCCGGCCGCCAGGGACTTGCCCCGCCGCAGCATGATCGGCTCGCCCTGCAGGACAATGCCGCCTGGCAGGACGGTCAGCTTGTAGTTAACCGCCGGGATCAGGTTGACGCTGGAGCCGGCCAGGACGATCGCCCCGGGCTGCGCCGTCATCCTGGCGGGGGTCTTGTGGGCAAGATTGACGCTCTTGCCCGACAGGATGATCGCGCCAGGTAGAGCCGTCAGCGTTTTGGAAATGCCGTGGATCAGGTTGACGTTCTGCGAGCCGATAAGGATATTCGGCGGGAACGTCATGACCAGCTTGCGATCGGTGCGTAGCGTTACCGACTGCCCCGCAAGGGTGAATATGCCCTTGGTCACCACCAGCTTGCGCGCATAGCGCAACGTGACGGACTGACCGGCGAGCGTGACCGCGCCAGGCTGCGCCGAGAGGCTTGCGCCTTCGCGGGACCACTTTAGGACAGCGCTCTTGCCGGCCAGGACAACAGCGCCCGTGCCTACCGGCATCTTGCGGGTGGCGCGCAACGTCACCGTTTGGCCGGCTACCGCGATCGCGCCGGTCCCGGCCTGCATCTTGCGGGTGGGACGCAAGGTGACGTTCTTGCCAGACAGCGCAACTGCACCGGCGGTCGCCGTCAGCTTGTGAGTGCGGCGCAGCGTGACGCTCTTGCCAGACAGGCTTATCGTCCCGCCCGCCACATACTGAGTAATCGTACATGGTGTATCGTAGTTGCCTGAGTAGTTTCCCCACGCGCCAGAGCCGTAATAGATAGAAGATCCGCCTGCGTAGGTTGGCAGATCGGTCATCTTCGTCATGTATTCGTTGAAATCGTTCAGCGCCCCAGTGCGCTCAAACGCCCACGCATACTCAACTCCGCTCGCCACCGCGATTTGCGGCGTGAACGTGAACTCGACCATTGCCGTATCGTTGTCGAGCAGGGTGTTTCCCACCACCACGTTCGACGTGCCGAGCAGCGTGGCCGGAAGATGCTGTGCATCTGTCGTATAGAGTTTTATGCACACACCATCGACGGGGGTGCCGAGCTTGCCTACCAGAGCGGAGATCTTGTCGACGCGTGTTCCGACTGACAGGAAGGTTTGTCCGATGCGCTCCTGCCCGAAAGTGGCGTTGCCCCAGTCGGTTTCCGCCGACGCGCCGCTGATGATAATGCTGACGGGATCGCCGCCTGGCTGCAGTATGTACCCTTCGCCAGAATAGCGCAGGTTGACGTTCTTGCCGCTCAAGACAACGGCGCCGGCGCCCGCCTGCATCTTGCGGGTGGGGCGTAGCGTGACGTTCTGACCGGCCAGGACGATCGCGCCTGCCGTGACTTGCAGCTTACGTCCGACCCGCAGCGAGACCGACGTACCCGCGAGCGTTACCGCGCCGGGGAGCGCCTGCAGCTCATAGGCCGCGCCTGCTGCCGCAGGCGCAAACTGCAGCTCAACCCATGAGACTTGGATGCGCTCTGTCATGTCACCAGTCCGACGCCCCCGCTGGCTTGGCATAGGTGTAGGTGGTCGCGCCGAAATTGGTTCTTACGGTGGACGAAGTCGCCTCGACCGCAATGTAGGGGTAGATCGCACCGGTATCGCCAGCCATTCCGGCGTAGCTGATGCCGCCCACACCCGTCACCGGATTGTTTGAAGCGTTAGCATTCCACGGGCCGCCATCCAGCCGCCACCAAACCAGCTTCAAGCCTATGTCGACGCACATATCGGCGACGGCATTGGCGTAATAGTGACCAGTGCTGGTCCCGATCTGAGCGCCGTTCAGCCAAACAGCCCCGTCGACATTCATGCCCATCATGTTGTTGCTGTAGAACGGGCTTCCGCTGCCAAGCAGACTGCCGGTACCGTTAGCAATGCCAAAGACAACGGCGTTCGGCCAAGTGTAGGCATCCATTTTTATAGAGCAGAAATACAACCCACTGCCGGTGTGGCTGGCGATAGCGCGTATCCCTGGATAACCGCCAGCCCCCAGAGAGCCGACAATCAGGTTGGTCCCGTCGACCGTAATACCCGGTGCTTTGTCGCTCGGGTTCCAGGTTGTCGTCGCCGAGCCGGTGACCAGCTTCTTGTAGCGATAGCGTAGGATTGCCGGTGCCGCTGCGCCCGCTGGCGGGTTGCTCAACGGCGCGCGGTAGACGTTGCTGCTGCCGTCATCAAACTCGACAAACAGATTTGAGAAATTGCCGATCGCGGCAAACTCTGGCCCGGTCAGTGTCTGCTCGGCAGTCGCGAACGTCGTACCTGGAGATGGATGGCTCCACGTTGCAATCTGCGTCGAACCTTCAAACAGCCGAACCGCAAGGCTCGTACTGACAAGGTCAGGCGACTGCACATAGTCGAGATCGTCAGCCGTGGCTTCGTCAATCGACTGATAGATGTTGCTGGTGCCACCCGCCTGATCGGTCCAGCCATCCGTCGCCACATCGCCATCAGGCCTCAAATACGCAATCGCGCCTGCCTTGGTCAGCGTGACGTTCTGGCCCGCCAGCGCGACGGCGCCCGTCTCGGCAATAAGAACCTTATTGGAGGTAAAGACACTTTCCTTGCCGACAACCTGCGTCGTCAGGTCGATGCCAGCAACGTAATCAAGCGACCAGACCCCACCGACGCAGGAATATGCCGTGCCGCCGCTGTAATTATTGTAGTTGAACCAGACGTGCCAATAGGCGAGATCGTTCAGGGCGCCTGTGCGAGAGATGACAAAGAAATAAGTGCCGGGGTCCAACTCGGGATTGTTGAACCTGAACGAGAACCATGTGCCGCCCCAGATGCTGCTTTGGATGGTCGACGTTGATCCTGTATTGGTCGCCGTCGCTATCAAGGCTCCGTCAGGTGCGCCCTGGCGGATCTCCATCATGATCTGATCGGTAGCGCCAAACGTCTCATACTTGCCGGTGTAATCGGTGATGGTCCACCGCTTGCCCGCAGGGACGGTGATCTCCTGCGCGACCTTCTGATGGCCGCCTGTTCCTCCAACCTGAAGGATAGCGACGCCGGCAGGATAATCCAGCAGGTAGCCGTAAGGAACGAGGCTGGCAGGCTTTCCGGCAACGGCAAAGGCCTTCACGCCCGCCTGAAATTTGTGCCCGTAGCGCAGCGTGACGTTCTGGCCTGCCAGCGCAACCGCACCTGCGGTGACGTTGAAATCATGCGCTCGCGCCAGCTTGACGCTTGGACCAGCGAGAGTGACGGCACCGGGGAGCGCAGTCAGCACCGCCGCCGGCGGTGTGGTCGTGCGTACCGTGTACTCGTTGTACTTCAGCGTTCCTGCATCGTTGACGATGTAGGGGATGACGACATTGTTGCCGCGCTGGTAGATGGTGGCGTCGACAGATAGATTTACAGCCGCTGATGCAATTGTTGCCGTAAAAATATTGACCGGCGTTAACCAAGTTGATCCGTCTGTCGTGCTTCTAGCGGCGTAAAGGTCACTATCTGAGCTGTTACGGTAGATGACCCAGACATCTCCCTGATCACTAAACAAGCCTTTTGGATCGGTTGATACGCTGCTGTAAACTGCACTGGCAGTTAGCGTCGGCGTGTTGCCGCTATTAAAATATACTGCACCAGTTCCAGAGTATGTGGAAACACATCTGGTAACGCCTGCATCATCATACGACACAGCAGCATATGGGCCATTACCGGCGATTGCGGAAACAGTCTGCAAGGCATTGGCCGCGCTTAATGTCCGTTGTCTGAACGCAACGCCTTCTGAGAAAATGAAATGAACACTATCTGATACACCAAGAATTGCTTCCGGGTTTGTATTGTCCGTCGCCGTATTGGCATCGACCCTGCTGCCGCCCACCGTCCAAACGCCAGCCGTACTGCGTGTCGCATAGTACATCCGGGCGCGTGGTGTGCCTGACGTATTGGTCTGCAAGCCGTTGTAGAGCGCGACCACAACGCCGGTCGAGCGGACGACGAGCGAGCTGTGGAATACCGTAGCACCCATCTGTCCTGCGACCGCTGCCGCCGCCGCAACCGTCTCAGTCGTCGCCAAGAACGTATCGGTGGCCGCGTCGAACGACAGATATTTCGTCGCGACGCTGGTCGACGCCGTGCCGTCATTCACCAGCAGATGGATGACGCTGCCGACCTGATAGGCCGCGATGTTCAGGATGGCGGTCGTGAAGCCGGTCTTGGTGGCGATGCTGCCCCACGAAACTGTCGGATCGGCAGCTGTCGTTCCGACTACGAGCAGATCCAGATCAGTGGTACTAACTGCGCCCCATACGGCTGTTGTCGAATTGTAATTAGCGCTGCCCTGCGCGGCATCAAAATTTGCAGTGGCTCCCGAATAGGCTGCATAGTAATTGACGGTGTCTATCGCCCCGCTTCGACTGACAGCGACTGCATATCGAGTGCCTGGACTGACGGCGACCGGCGTTGAAAACGTAAGCGTGTATTTTACAGCAGCCGTTGTCAGGCCGGACCCGGCCAGCGTTGCCGATGTACCGAGAGACGACCCGATCGGCCTGCTTGTGCCAGTGTCGAACAGATAAATATCGACAACAAGATTGTCGGTCGGGCTTCCAACCTTGCGCAGGCCAAAAGCAATGGATGTGATCGACTGCGCGTCCGCGTCGGTCGTGAATGTCTGATAGCTGCGAGCGCGAGTGGCATTGTCTCCAAAGGTTAGCGCCCCAGAATAACCCGATGGAATTGAATAGATCGTTGCACCAGCACCCGACTTATACGCTTGCAGCGTGGTCGCCGTGGTGCCGTCGCGCCCGAAGAAATAATAGTAGTCGGCGGCGATGGTGACGGCGATGTTGACAACAACCTTTAGATCGACACTGCCAGCAAGCCATGAAGTACCATCATAAGTCCACGTCGAGCCGCCTGCATAACTACTGCTGGCCTGCGCGCCTATTCGTATGAAATTTGAGACATCGCGACCGCCCGTGCGCCGGATCGTAACGCCAAATGTTGCGCCGGCAGAAATCGTTGGTGGTGACGCAAATGTAAATGTAATCGCTTGTGCCGAACCGACTAAGGTTGCAGTTATAGTCGTTGCGGAAATCTGGTAGCTTGTTGCAAGCACTGATCCCCTAGGATCAGTCGATGTAACCTCGATATAAAAATCATCTGTCGGTGTGCCGGCCTTGTATATATTCAGGACAACGCTTGCTATCGTAAGTGAACTGGCACCATTAGTAAGAGATTGCCCCTGCGCGGCATCGCTACCAGCACCGCCATAAACATTGTTCCCACTCGCTGGCGTAGCTTGGGTATCAATCGCGACCTGAGCATAATTCCCCGCCGCCACCTTGAACGGCCCAACCGGCGCGACCGCCGTGCTTATGCCGGTGATCGTGACCGGGAGAGCCATTCAGACACCCATCAGGTAATCGTCAGGATGCCGTTGGTCGGATCGGCGTCGAACGTGAAGGTCTCGGTGTCGGCCAAGGTGATGGACGAAGCATAATCGTAGTAGCCGAGCAGCTTGCTGGACGCCGTCGTGTTGTACAGGATGGCATAGCGGAACGGCCCGATCGAGCCGCCGCTCGCCGTGAACACACTGTCGGCCACCACCAGCTTGAACACGCCCGCTGTGGTGGTGCCGGTCACGCCGGTCAGCGTATTGCCGCCTGCGGTATAGCCCGCGGCGGCTGCCGGCGCCGGCGCCACCGTGGTGTTCCAGACCGTGTCCGACGCGGCGTTCGGCGCAGTATTGGTCAGCGCCAGCTTCAGCGTCGGCGGGGTCTGCAGGTTGTGCCCGCCCTTGCTGATCTCATCGATGAATGAATTGTATTTGACGAATGCTGCGGTAGCCATGGTCTATCTCCCCCTGGGAATGGTTGGTTTGTTCATCGCCGCGACCTGCCGCTCATGCGCTCGAGCCGCCATGTCGTTCTGCTTAGCAACCGCCTGCTGCGAGGCCGTCTGCATCGCCATCTGCGCCTTCTGCCGCGCCAGATCCATGTCCTGCGTTTTCTCAATGATGTGCATCTGATGCGCCTCGCGATCGGTCGCAGCCTTCTGGTTCTGAACCGCTATCTTGCCCTCACCATCGTGCATCTTGGCCTGCAGCTCGGCCTGCTTGATCTTTATCTCGTTCTGCAGCTCCCACTGCTTGTGGGTGTCTTTCTGCTTCAGCTCGGCAGCCTTCAATGCTGCATCCTGGTTGTTCTTTTCCTTCGCCGTGATCTGCTTCATCTGCTCGATCTGCAGCGCAATCTTGCCCGCGGCCGTGGTCGGGTCGTCGCCCTTGGCCTGGCCGGCCTTGCTCTGGGCCTGCTCAATCATGTCATCGATTGCGCCGTCCATGGTGCGGCCGACGCGGTACGGCGCCAGGGAGAACTTCAGCACTTCGCCGCAGAACGTAGCCGCCTCTGGCGCCGCCGCCACCATCTGCGCCATCTGCTGCAGCATGCCGCTCATCGCCGTAATGAACTCGGTGCGCTGCTGCTTCTCGCGCTGCTCATCCGGCATGATGGTGCTGTCGGTCTCGATGTCGAGGACAAAAGACTTGGCCCTGTTATCCTTCAGGAACTTCAGCACCTGGTCGATCGTCGGCTCCTGCGGCAGGTTCTGCAGCTCCTGCAGCTGCGCCTGAAATTGCTTCTGCAGCTCCTGCTTCGGATCCGGCTGCGGCGTCTGGCCGGGCTGCGGTTGCTGCGGCTGCGGCGGGGCCTGCGCCATCTGTTGCTGCAGCTGCATCAGCCGCTGCTGCATCTGCGCCGCCTTCTGCTCCTGGGACTTTTTGGTCGGCAGCTGGGTCTGGCTCATCTCGACAATGGTGTCGTCCGCGAACTTTTCGGTGATGATCTCGCTGGTGATCTCGACCAGGTCGCGCGCCAGGCGCGCCAGCTCTTGCTGCTTGTCGCGGATGCGCGTCGACCCATACTGCGTCTTCAATTGTTGGGCGCCGAGCGTCTCATTAGGGTCAGTCGCGCCGCGCATGATGTCGGACAATCCCATGATCTGGTAGATGTCCTCGATAATCTGCTTTCGCAGCGCCACCAGCTGGGTGATGGTCGTCGCGATCATGTCGATCGGCATCCATATGATGATCTCTTTCGAGCCACCGAATGCCGCCCAATTGCTGATCGGCACCATCACCGTGCCTGGCGTATTGATGTCGACCGCGGTTTGGATCGCGTCGGCAATCTCACCGCCGCCGGCCGGGTAAAACCCCTTCACCGTGACGGCGTCCGACAGCGCGTGGATGCGGCCGGTGAGGATATTCACCTCCTGCAGCTGGTCGCGATACTGTAGTGCGTCTGGTACAGGTACGAGGGATCCTCGTTGTACTGTGCCGTAGGCAGGTTTTGGGCAGGGGAAGAAATTTTGCAGGTCGAGGTGGGCATCGTCCTCGTCAAGTATGTCCTCGACGCCCTCGGCAACCCATACGACACGTCTTGAGCCCTTGTCCCAGATTTCCCAGAACTTCGCCCGCTCGCGATTATCGGCACCGCCGACCTCCTTGCTGTCCTTGTCGACCTTGTACTCGGCCTCCTGGTAGGCATCGCCCGAATGCTTGCTAAACCGCTTGCGGGCCTGCGATCGCGTCAGGTAGCTGGCGCCGGCAACCCATGTCACCTCGCGCCAATTGCGTGAGATCGAATGCAGAAAGTCGCGCCGCGCCTTGAAGTCTATGCACACCTTCTCATGGTCATAGTCACCGTCGCCGCCGCTCTCATAGCGGCACCAGGCCACGCCGCGGCTGTTCATTGAGAGGTCATCGCGCACCAGCAGCATCAGGTCATTGATGCGGGTCAGGTCGAACGCGACGTTCGTGCATCGCTCCATTATCTCGCTGGCCTGCTGCGGGATCGGGCGCCTGTCCTTGAACTTCGGCACCACAACAGGGATCGGAGCCTTGGCATAGATCGAGGGTTTCAAGACCTCGCAATTCGCCCAAAACATTTGAAATTCGCGGTTACGCCCCTCAAAGGCGAGCCGATCGAGGCTGGCATATTGCCGATCGATCTTGTCGCAGTGATCGTTCCACTGCTCGAATGCATCCTCGCTCTCCTCGAGCAGGTTCAGCCAGGCCTTGGCCGACTTGGGCTCGATCGTCGGGTTGTACTCATGATCCTCCGAGCGCAGATCCTCTTCGTGCGGCTTGGTGTCGTATTCGCGCCGATAGTCCGAGACCCTATCCTTGTCCGCCATCACGCACCCGCTTTGCTAGTCGATAGGAATACACCGCTGCGATGTCGCCTGTTGTGAACTTAGCCGCCATCAAATCTTCCATCACCTCGAGCAGCAGCTCGAAGTCTAGCTTGCCTACAAACGGCACCAGCGCCTCTTCCAGGCGCTTGCCAGTGTCGCGGATCATCTTGCCCGACACTGCGTGTATTGTGAAAATGTCTGCCGGCTCACTCAAAATATGATCCCTCCCCGCTTCGGCGCCGCGGGCGGCGGAATGCGCCAGCCCTCCAGCTTCGGTTGCTTGGTGATCAGCCGCGGCGCCGGCTTCCAGGCTTGTGCGAGGTAGCGGAAGGCGTCAGCAGGGTGCGATGTCCAATCGTGAACGGCCGATGCGCGGAAGGCTTTTTTATCGTCATCCCACTCGCGCCTGTATTGCTCGAGCGCGGAGAAGCCACCCTCTTCCACGCGCGGATGAAACACGCATAGCGGCAGCGTGCGCCGCACCGCGTTGATGCCGTCATCGAGCGTTGCCAACGGCACCAACATTGGCTTGAGCCCGAGCGTCGTCATGGTCTCAACGCGCGTCCGGCCGGATCCCCATTCCTTCACTTTGGCGTCATGCGGGACGTAGTCGATGCCGTGGATCCAGCCATGCTCACGCTCGTTCTTTTCGATAACGTCGCGATAGTGTTCGACACCAACGCCAGATGAGGCGTAATGCCAAAGCACCACCAGCTGGGCCCCCTGATTTTGGTAGCCCCATATTGATGTGTCGTCTCCGACGCCAATATCCCATGCGTAATTCACCGGCTTGTCGTAGTGGGCGATCGCCTCCTCGGTGATGCGCCCTTCGGCGCGCACCTGGGCGCATTCGATCGAATAGAACGAGCCCATGATCGCAGCGTTGAACGAGCAGAGCATCTCTTGCTCATACATCGCTCGGCCGTGATCCTCGCCGTAGAGCGTGATTAGCTCTGCTCGGGTTTCGGCAAGCGCAGCTGGGGAGAGGGCAGCAGTTTCTGTTGCTGGGAGGAGTTCTGCGAACCATCCAGGGGTTCGTTCAGCATGTCGGTATAGTTGAAGTAGATGATTGCGTCCTCGGGGAGTAGAGATCCACGTCGCCCATCCGGCGTTTTCCTCCAAGATCGGCCGGTAGTAGGCCCATGCTGATGGGTTCGCCAATGCCCACTCCGAGAAGACAATACCAGCGACCGACGAACCAATGCCACCGCCTTGGGTGACTGCGTCACTGCCGGCAACTGCCCAGGTTGATCCGTTGTGGAAACGGATTTGCATGATGTCGTCTCGGGTGTTAGCTCGCAGCTCGTGTGGGAACGCTTCATCGATGCGCCTCCGTCCTGTATGTGGGTTGACTGCATTCCATATCGCGCCTCGCGCATCGGTGAACCGCGGAAACATATGCCAGTAGTTGGCCGGCCGCTTGATCATCGCTTGCGCTGTAGCGTGCAGCGCCACCTCGTCTTTGCCGGCTCGGCGATGCCAGACAGCGACGGCGCGCTTGCCGCCGCGCAACAGATAGCGCCATAGGTTTTTTTGATGGGGGCGCGGCTTCCATCCGTCTGTTGGCAAGCGGATGGTGCCGAGGTCGTTCATCGCTCTAGCCCCCAGCGTATTCGGTAGCGCGCTGCTGTTCGTCAAGCCTCGCGGTTTCGGCCAGTGAACGGAAGATGCGCGCGAACGTTTTATCGCCGGCGGCTGCGAACTTGTCTGCGATCGCGAGTAGTTCTTTCTCGCTACTCATCGTCGTCCTCGAGCATCTGTCGCAGCACCACTTTGATTTCGCCTTTGACCTCGTGTGTCGTGTCTTGCTGTGGCTTGCCCCATCCGCGCTCGAGCAGGATAGACGCCGCGCGCATCCTGAGTTCGGGCTCGATCTCCTCGCTATTGGCATAGCCAGCGATCATCCGGATGTTAGCTTCCGTATGCGATCGGCAGAGCGATTTGAGCCATGTTAGGTCTTTAATCTCAGCCATTTAGCTTGGGAGGCACCCCCTCCTCTAGTTTACTGACGCGCTGCCTAACCTGCTGCATTTCCTCACCGATTTTGTTTATTTCATCTTCGATGATGTTGATGGCGAGCGCGAGATCCTCGCGCGCGGTTTGCTGGGCCTCGCTGACCTTGGCGTCGAGCATGCTGATGATCTTCATATTTGCCATGCGGAACCATGCGCTGATGCCAGATATGGCGTCAAGGGTTTATGGTGGCCTCTACTGATTGAAGTCTTGGATGTCATCGAGGGGATCATCGAGGCTGACGCCGTCGCGGATGGCGTCGAGGGGATCCTGGATGCTGATGCGGCGGATGGCGACCACCTCGGCGCCTGGGAAGATGATCTTGGTGTCGACCACCTCGCGGTAGTTTTCGAGCATGCGGCCGATCTCTTCCAGGGTATAGGTTACGACCCGGCGGCCTTCGCGGGAGACGTTGTAGGCATCGATCTCGTCGCGGACGAGGGCTGCCACGGTACCATCCTTGAGGGGCACCTCCCAGACCTCGGGGGCGAGCCTTGACGCACCCGCGGCCTCGGCTGCCTTGTCTAGCGCCTGCCACGCCGCGGTCATGCGGGCGGCCTGGCGCTGGACCTCCTCGAGGTCGCCGTGATGGATGGCTGAGTTGTAGAGGAACCGCTGGCGGTCGAACTTTTCCCGGAGCGGGGTGTCGACCAGGAGGCGCAGCCTTCCGGCACCCCATCGCTGTTCCATTTCGATTGCCGTGGCGTCGGCGCCGTCGATCGCGGCCTGGCCCGAGAGGTAGGTTCCATAGGTCGCGTTCCAGCGCCGATCAGTGGAATAGGTTTCCTTGATCCTTGCCATTTTTGCCTTCCTTCCGTTTGAGGTGTTTCAGCTCAGTCTTGAGCTTCTTCAGGGCGCGTTCGTAGTTGGAGCGGCGAGCCTTCACCGCGGTCCAGTCCCGCCTTGGCTCCAGCCAGGCTGCGTTCAGGTTATCGAGCGCCGTGAACAACGGAACCCGATCGGCTGCTCCCTCGGGGCGGAACAGCACGGCGCCGTCGCTGCGCCGATCGTGGGTTCGCTTGACGCTGTGGTAGATATCGTCCCGCTCGAAATAGTATGGCTTGAGCAGCTGGCGCAGCGCGTTCAATTCCGCCTCGGTGACATCGACCAGATCCCCGACCCGATCGATTTCCCTCTCGCATTCTTCCAGGTCCATTTTTGCCCTCCGTATCGGCTGCTACCGTATATTCGTTTTGCGGCACCTCTCCCTAAAGGAGAGAGGTGCCGATACGATACGATGGAACTTGGCTCATCGTATCGGCGTCGTATCGGTATTGATTATTTAGAATTATCAATAAGGTAACCCATGTTCGTATCGGCACCGTATTGGCCTCGTATCGGCCCGATACGGTGGGTCAAATCGTATCGGTAGTATAATGGTAGTGTTTGGTAATTAGGCACCGCTAATCATCATCATCGGCGTCACTGTCGGCGTGCCACTTAACCCCGATCGCCTTGCAACCCTTTTTAGTTAACCTGTATTTGGTCCCTCTGTGGTTGTAGATCAATTTCGCCCGTTTCAGCCGCTCCATGATGCGCTGCACCTTGGCCTTGGCTGGACTGCCATCTGGCAGCACGAAGCCACACATCTTGGCGGTCGCCGTCATCGAGATATTCTTGCTGGCGTTCATCAGCCGCAGCACCGTGTCCTCGTCGGCCTCGGCGACCTGCGCCCGCCGCTCGGCGCCGGCGTCACTGATAGGCACCGCTATCACGCTGGGGAGGTGCCGCCCCTTGCTGTCGACCAGGTTGTCGCTGGTGATGGTTTTCAGCTCAAAGGACAGGCTCTCAAACGCCACCCCGCGCCACTTGCTGGAGTGCGGCCGGATCGTACAGGTGCGGTCCTCGGTCCAGCAGGTGATGTTGCCATCGACCTCGTTGAGGAAGGCTGACCCGCCCATCGGCACCAGATTGTCCTGGCTGGCGTTCTTGACCGGGTGGCAGTTGACCAGCACGGTCGGGTTGCCGGGCAGCCGCAGCAGCCGGCGCAGGATCTGGGCGAACGCCTTGCGCTGCTCGTTGCTGTTGCCCTCATCCCCCAGGAAATAGGCCTGGTCGGTGTCGATGATGACCAGGGACAGGTTGGGGATCAGGGCAGCCCCGGCCTCGATGCGGGCCATGCTGGCGCCGATGTCGACCACGCCATCGATGAAGTAGAACGGGATGGAACCAACCGCGAACCCCTCATGGTCGGCCATCGCAATGTAGCGCGCGCGGATGTCGTCGCTGTTCTCGCCGGCCAGGAACAGCACGCCGCCCTGGCTCACCGGGTGGTCATGGTACGGCAGCCCCCGGGCCACCTTGCACCCCATCAGCATGCTGATCGGCGTCTTGCCGTGCCCGGTAGGCCCGGTGAGGCTGTACAGATAGCCCTTCTGCACCAGCCCATCGACCAGGTAGTCGGGCGGCCGATACCCTTTCAGAAACTCGAGATCGGTCAGAATTAGCGGCACCGGCTGCCCGGTGGCGGGGTCGACCTTGACCTCGTTTTGTTCTAGTGTGGCCCGGTAATTACCCGAATTACCGGGCTGCCTGGCCTCCTCGGCCACCTTGTCGTCCCAGTGCCGCATCGCGGCGAGCCATTTCACATGAAACTCGCGGGGTCCGCGGCCCTCCAGGTCGAGCAGCTCGTCCTTGGTCATGCCGGCGCCGGATGCCCGCGGAGACACCTCCCGCGCATAGACGGCATACTTCTCAGCCATCTTGGCGAATTGCTCATCGACGCTGGGCTTGATCGGGCACTCCCGCCGCCAATCCACCACCGCGGCCCAGATCAGGTCGCGCATGAACTCCTCGCGGCCGTCCGTCTGGTGACCGAACCCGTCATAGGTGCCCACCGACGAAAATGTTTTCGTCGGATTTCCGTCGATGGTCCTGGTTGCGCTACCACCGCCATGGGCCAGCACCAGGGTATCGATCGCCTCGAGCAGCCAGTCCGGCGCCAGGGCAATCTCGACCTCGTCGGGCGACAGCCCCTCCAGCCACTCATAGGCCCGCCCGCTCTCATGCATCGACGGGGCGAGCATGGCGAAGCCACCCTGGCCGCGGATGTCGACGCCGATCGAGGTCTTGCAGGTCGGCGGGGTCCATCCTGGCGGGGCGCGGAATAGCTTCTGCAGGCCACCGCCGCCGGTGCGCTGCTCGGGCGTTTCGAGGGGCATGTCGTTGTTGTGGAGGGTCAACAAGACCCCCCACCATGCCGCGGCGGCCGGGTTCTTGTGGGTGTCGAGGTCGATCACGAACAGGTTATTGGAAGCGCGCCCGCAGATCGTACCCATCTGCAGCCGGGCGACATATTGCCCATGAGGGCCATACCAACGGTCAAACATCTCGTCGGGGATCAGCGCCTCCTGGAACTCGGTCCAGCTCTTGAACAGCGGGCGCTTCCAGGCCGCGCCTGGCTTAACCTCGACATGCGAGCAGGCCGGCACCACCTGGATGGCCTTGGTGCGGTAGAGCCGGGCCCATTCGGCCGCGGAGGCGAACTCGGGATCGATCATGGGAACACCGGACGGTTTGCCGGCTTTGTAATGACGGGCTGATAGGCTATATCCATGGGAATGCCTGTGATTGCTGGGTGATGACGGAAATTGCAGGTAGGCGGGAGGGGATCGGACGCCCCCTCCCGCCTTTTTTACCCTACGCTCGTTTAGCCGAAGTCGTCATCAGCCATTTGCACCGGCTCGACACGCCGGTACTGGTTCGGCGGCGGCACGGTCTGCGACCCGGTCGACGGCGGGGTCGGCCGCAACGGCTCCACCGGAGCCCTGGAGGGCTCCCGCGGGGTCAGATCCGCCGGGCGCTGGGCCCAGCCCGAGATCCGAAACTCGGGCTTGTAGTTGGTCGATTGCGCCGACTTGACCGGCACAGTCCGCACCAACTCCACCACCGGCAACTGACCGGGGTACTGTGCCTTCTGCCGCTCGTACTCGGCGTACAGCTCCTCAATCGCCGACAGGAACGCCTTCGACTGCCCCGCGATCTCCCGCACCGGCTTGTCGCCGCCGCAGGCCTTGGTCAGCTTCAGCATGAAGCGGACGCCGTTCTTGTGGTCCGGTGAAGGTTTCTCCGGGTAGGCACCGCCCGCGTCCAGTGCCGCCAACGTAGTCAGCCGCAGGCTCGGCGGCGCGCCGGGCGAGAACAACATCCAGCCCGTCTCGACATTCTCGAAATCAAAGCAGGCCTTGAAGGTGGAGGTGATGTCGACCTGGTCGTTGTCGAAGCCGTTGGCGTCCTGGATGCGATCGATGCGAAACATGCGGCCCGAACGCGCATCGTATTTGACGATCGGCGTAAACTCCCCGCCGGCGGATGTCTCAGTGCTAAAGCCAAATCTTGCCATGTCAGTATCTTCCTTTAGTGCAGCTGTAAGGCCAGCCGCGGCGCCACACCGGATTATCCCGGTATTGGATAAAACTCTGTTCAGCTCTTCTTCGATTGTCGCTTCATCTTGTGGAAGCGCTTCCAGTTTGCGTTAATCCGTTCTGCAACCATTGCGCCAAAGAGATCAAAACCTTCTTCAAGGTCTTCTCTTGAGTTGGCAGTATGCACCAGGTCCAGCGCAATCATATTCGCCATGACGATGCTAGCCGTGGAGGGATGGATATCCTGGCTTTTGAACCAGGCTATCAGCGCATACATCATCTGTTTTGTCTCTTCTTCGTCAGGTAATTCAATATCCATCACACACCCCATATCTCAAATGCAAGCGCCCGTGCGGCCGGCGAGCCCCAGTAAAAACTATCGAGGTCGGGCGCGGTAATGCCGGGGAAGAAGTTCGGATCTTCACTCAGCGCCAGGAAGTTTTCGACCTTGACCGCGATATTATACAACGCCTGGCGATGTTGCCTGATATTTTCCAACTCCAGCGTCTGACACTTTTTCGGCGTGCAGTAGGTCAGCCGTCCCTGGTGGTTATCCCCGGAATACATCGACACCTGCCGGGCGTGGGCGGCCTTGATCTTCGACGGCATCTTGTCGGTGGTCTTGAGGTCGACAATGATGCCGTGCTGCTCCCATTTGAAATCGAAGTAGCCGATGATCGGCAGCCGCAGGCCCTCGGGATGCCAGGTGACGAACCCCTGACTGTCGCTCGGCACGCCGTAGGGCGCCAGCTCATCGAGCGCCTGGCTGACCATGTCGGGGATATCGTCACGATACTTTTCGCGGCGGACATCGCCCGACATCGCCGTCAGCAGGTCGTAGCGGGCCAGCGCAAGCCTTATGCAGTCCTTCTCGGCTGCTTCCGGGTCGCCGAGGCCGTAGGCGAGGCCGGCCTCGACCGCCGAGCCCCTGTGCGCCACCGCGCCGACCGGCTGTTTGAGGCCAAGTATCTTCTCCAGGACAAACATCGCCTGCGACGCCGCAAACAGGTTGAGCGATGACGGCGAGTGGCGTTCGTAGTTGATCATGATTTTAACCTAACCTCTCTTTGAGATTTTCAAATTCTTCGACAACCCAGAGATCGCCGGCGACATGCCCCTCGACGGCATGAAAGGAAAAAACACTGCCGCCTACTCTGGTGTGATTTGGCTGGATGAATAAAACATTACTGATGTTAACTAAAACCTCTCGACGGCCGTGCGGCTGTTCGTCGGTGTGCAACAGCATAAACGTTTTCATTTCAACGCTCCCCAAAGTTTCAGAATTTTCCCTGCCTCATCGAACGATCGGGCAATGGCGTATGGATGGTTCAACGCAAGACATATCAACTGAAAGTTTTTCTGCTCGACCGACTGCCGGCCGGTTTTGGTTTTCATTTCCAACCAGCCGACGCGCCCGCCAGGCAGCATGACACAGAGATCTGCCAGGCCAGAGCGCATACCCTCGCGCTTCATCCTGGCGCCCATCCGAGGCGTTCGGATGCCGGCGTTGGGGATGGCAAACCAGTAGACATCCTTCTTGGCCGCGACGGTGAGATAGTCGATCACCAGCACCTGCAGCTTGTGCTCCTCGTCGCCGCGCTTCATGCGAACTGCTTCCTCGCGGGGTGATAGGCCATGTCGCAGTGCTTGGTGCAGTAAGGCTTGCCCTCCTCCTGCTGCTGACCGCAATACAGGATGTCGGGCCACTGCCCGATCGGCCACTTGCAGTCGACGTAATCCCGCAACTGATAGATCGTGATCAGACCATCCGGGTGACGTGTAGGCTTGGGCTTAGGCTTGGGCCGCGGTTTGTAGATATACTCCCTGATCTTTCGCGGCCGTACTTTTCGCGGGGGCATGGCGAGCCTCCTGCTTTTGCCGATACAGGAATTTCGGGTGAGGGTGATGTTGAACTCGGCCGACAGCATCCTGGCAATCACGTCGAAGGTGTGGTTCTCCGGCGCCTCCAGCAATTGCTGGAGGCGTTGGGTCAGGCCCGGCGTGTCGTTCCACAGTGACATCATGGCGTCGGGTTCTCATGAGCCTGGCCGTTAATGAACTGCTTGTGTGCCGTCAGCACGCCTTCGCCGAAGATGCGAAGCCTGGCGTCCATGTCGTTGAGCAGCTTGGCGTGTTCCTGGAGATGGCTGTTGATCTCCTCGGTTAGTACCTTGACGCTTGCCTGCAGGTTTTTGGCCTCGGTGACGTTGTCGTCGGCGGCCTTGATCAGTGAGGCGATCAGCTGCTCGCCGATGTCGTTGAATGTATGCTTGGTCATGTTTGCCTTCGTTGGTTGGAGGTTAGGGTTAGTTTTTTGGTGATCGTATCGGCACTCCGCTGTTGGAGAGGATCGGCACTGAGGGGATGTTGCTCTGCGCCAGGTGCGCCGCCGCCATCTCGACCTTCAGAGTGTCGAGGATGGCGCGGGCGACACTGATGTGCAGTCGCGCCTCGCTTGATGAGATTTCCTTTTTGTCGATCTGCTTCCAGATATCCAAGAGCTTGGTGCGGATGTCCGCGGTGTCTTTTAGGACCGTTGCCGGGATACTCATTCAATCCTCCTGTTCATCTTCCTGATAAACCGTTCCAGGCTATCCAAATGGCGCCTTGCCTTTTCGAGCATCTCACGATCGGCACGCCGCGCCTCGCCGATAGCCCTGGCCTGGTCGCTCAATTCCGGCCGCTGCCATTGCCGGGTGCTTTGCATCCCCGGCTCTCGGCTCTCCGACTTGATGCGTTTCATTTGTACCCCCGCAGCCGGCCCTCTTTCGCCAGCTCTGTCAGGCAAAAATCCATCAGGTCTTTATCGACACAGCCGAGCGCGCGCATGACATCGTAGACCTTCCAGCTAACCCCCATGGTGCGGTTGAGCAGGGTGACGATGGCCTCTTTCAAAGTTGCGACGCTGTAGGATGTCGGGAAGGTTACCTCTCTTGTGGGGAGCATCTCGCTAGCCCTCCGCTCGCGCCCCAGCGCGTCGGCCCGAGCAACGGTCTTGCGGGCTTCGACGGTAAGGCGGTCGGCCTCCTGATCCTGCTGTCTTCGCCAACGCTCTGCCCGCTCGGCTCGAGCGAGCGTCTCGCGGGCTTCCTCGATGATGCGCTCGGCCTCTACCTGCTTGCGTTCTTGCTCCTGCCGTTCTCGCTCCAGCGCCTGTTCTTTCCGCAACGCCTTGGCCACGCCAGGGCCGGGGCGTTCCAGTATCCGGCGTACCTTTGCGCTGGTTTTGGCTTCCTTGATTTCGTCCAGCTGCCATTGCGGGATGTAGTGTCGCTTAACCACTGCGCCGATCGTGATGCGGTTCGGCGCATGCGCCTCCCACTCTGCATCGGAAACGGTTCGGGCGCGCATTCGCTTCAGCTCGGCTTCCTTCCACGCGCGGCGCTCGCGCTCCAGTTCCGCCTCGGCGATCTTGTTTTCCTGTTCCTTAATAACCCGCCGGGCATGGTGCGCCTCCGAGCGGGCTTGTCTCAGGCTATCGACGGGCTCTGCCGCCTTGGCCCTTTTGCCGACATGCCTCTCAATGCCCGGCGCCAGGGTGTAGGGCAGGTGCCAAAATTCCAGCTCCTCGAGCAGCACCGCGCTGGTGTTGGGCAGCGAGCTGTTGGCGCTGCCGGTTTTGCGGACGTACTCGATGAACTCGAGGTCGTCGGCATCGATGGAACGCCCATAGAAGCCACTGATCGCCAGCGAATGCAGGTGCTTGGAAAACGATGGCGTATAGAATGGCGGCTGCATGCTATGCCTCCGACGATTGCCTTCGGGCCGTGGGTAGGTCGGCGAAATCATTCGCCGTCACCTGGCCGTTTGTTGCTCGGTGGATCTTGGTTAACACGGCCGGATGGGGGAACCGCTCGCCGAGGCGATAGCGGCCGACCGTGTGGCGACTGACACCGAGCCGGCGCGCGAACTCGGCGTCGGTCATGTCGTTGATGTCTAGATACGATGCAAGTTTCATCCGGAAAGGCTGTCACCAAATCGGGGACGTGTCAACGATAAGTTTTCCACAGCTTTGCGAAGATAGCCGTTGACGTGTCACCAGAACGGTGACATGGTCTGATCACACCAAACGAACACCAACCCTGACAGGAACCAAGATGACCAAGCTCCTCGCCGCCTACCGCGCCTTCCCCTGCCTCAACAATGCCGAGAGGCTGGTAGCCTACGCCCGCAAGCACTCCTTCGTGCTGTGCTTCCTCGACGCCGCTGGCATCGCCACCCTCGCCGAAGCAGAGCGTATGCTCAACGGCTTTGAAGAATACATCAACAGCGAGGCAGCCGGCATCTAACCCCACCCCATCGCTCTCACGCCCGGCGCCGAAAGGCTACCGGGCTTGAGGCAGTAGTAAAACCCTGACAAGGACCAAGCAGATGATCAAGGAATACACCGTCACCATCACCGACAAGTATCCCGCCGCCGGCGAGCGCCCCTCCCAAGTGTGGGTTAAGGCCCGCAACAAGCGCGAAGCCATCGCGCAGGTCCGCAAGGCCGGCTGGCGCAGCCGCTACGACAGCCCCGTGATCTACACGGCGGAGGAGGAGTGATGACCGACCTCATCGCCATCCTCGCCGCCGCCATCACCGTCATCGGCATGGTCGTTATCTACGCCGCCATCATCACCGAAAGGACACCCCCGCTATGACCTACCGTGCAAAATCTATGATCTACCGCTTCGATGAACTGCCGCTCGTCACATCAGCCGCCGGCGTCGAGGCCGGCTTCGTCAGCGGCGAGGCCGAGCTGGAGTACGAGAGCGATGGCGAGTGGATGGTGATTAACATCACGCTCGAGGGGGCAAGTCGCCTCGTAAACGGCAAGCGAGTGTATCCGCAGGTCGACGCGCCGGCGCCCGTCGCCGCCATCATCGACAAATATCTGAACAACGAATGGCACGCCCGCGTCTGCGAGGCTGTCAGCGAGCAGCGCGAGCAGGACCGCGTCGACGCCCGCGAACAGCAGGCCGAGTACCGCCGCGACGAAAGGATGGGACTATGAAACCGCTTTACCACATCGCGATCTACACGAGCGGCCCCGAGACTTGGTGGAACGTGATCGACGGCAGCACCCAGGAATGGGTGCGTCGCTACCCCACGAAGAAGGCGGCGCAAGCCTACGCCGATGAGCTGACCACGCTCGCCCTGCACCGTTACGATGACGGTCAGCCCGACGAACAGCAGGAGTGGCACGATTATGACCGCGATTGCTGACAAGGACGCCGCCTATATCCATGAACTGGAGGCCCGCCTGTGGCGCAGTGTGGAAACCGCCAAGCAGACCGCCGCCCGCATCGAGGCGCTGGAGGCGGCGCTGCGGGAGATCGCCGACAAACGCAAGATGGACGCCGTGGCTGCCGTATCCATGCAAGCCATCGCCCGCGCCGCCCTCGCACCGGAGGAGGAGAAATGAACAACGACGACAATCCGAAGAGCTTCCGCCGCCACACCCGCGCCGATGGCTCGATCCATTACGCCGATCCACCTGCCCAATCCTCTCCTGTCAGTAGGGATGCCTTGGCTAACGCCATCGACAGCCCAACCGTCGAGGCGCTGGCGAAGGTATTCAGTGTGCGAAACCAGAACCTCGCCAAATCGATCAGCGAACAGATAGTCGATATCTTAGCGCCGCGCTTCCCCGCTGAAGCGGCGACACCGCCGGGCCGTATCGAGACACTGGAGGCGGCGCTGCGGGAGATTGCTGAACGATCATGGCATCCCGCCAACGCGCCTATAGGAGACATCGCCCGCGCCGCCCTCGCGCCGGAGCAGGACAAATGATCGAAAATTGTCCGGTAGATGCCTGTGAAAAACGCGAACTCATATCCCGCATCGAGGCGCTGGAGGCGGCGCTGCGAGACATTCTAGACCCGCCATCGACGCTGGACGAACCAGAGCGGGATATTGATCTCATCCTACAAATGCGTGCTATCGCCCGCGCCGCCCTCGCACCGGAGCAGGATAAATGAAACGCCTAATGAAACGCTGTTTTTTTAGTGTCACATTACTTGTCACGCCGGCCGCGGCGGCCGACCCCGACACCCTCACCCGCGAGGATAAGGCGCTGTACCTGCGTTGCGCCTACGTCCTCAATGACGGCTCGAGGGAACTGCGGTCGATCGACCTGTCGGGCTGGTCAAGAGAGGAGCTACAACTGTGCATCGAACCAAGGCCGTTCGGGGAGCCGCCGCCGCCAAAGCCGGTAAAGACCGCCGCCATAGCCCCCGAGCCGGCGCCGGAAAGCAACGTTTGCACCCGAAAAGGGTTGAGGAAGGTCTTGACGAGGAAAGGGAAATCATGGCGCTGCCGCCGGTAGACCGTCAGGTCGGGGATGCCATCCAAGCCATCAATTACGCCCTCAAAATCATCGTCGGGCTGACGGTGGACGAGAAAACCTACCCAGAGGTCGCCGCCCAGGAAGGCGAGTTGTGGGATGTTCGGAACCGGGTCTCGTTTATTTTGATGCGGATCCGGGAAAAACAGGAAACAGTGCAATGAGCCAGATAAGCATACACCGGGATCTGACCAAGCATTTCCTGGATCGCCTGCACAAGCACATCGTGGAGGGCATTAACCTCGGCGAGATAGCCGAAATACCGCCACGGGACACCGTCGAGATGATCATGGCCTGCTTGCTAGCCGAGCTGACCTGCGGGGCATGGTCCTTCGACGTGAAGGAAGAGGAGTTTATGAGAATTTGCCAGGGCGCCTATCGTAAGACAAAGAAGACGTTTGATGGCTTTGAGAAGAAACGAAAATCCGAGTGGTACAATTGAATGTAGCGCGGAGCGCCAGCGATGACGCTCCGCGGTGCATCCCGCACCAATCCCTGATCAGGAGACTATTATGAGAAAACTACTTTTGGCGACCACCGTTTTACTTGGATTAGCGGCGGTTGTACCCGCCAACGCCGATGTTGTCCTCGGCGGCCAGACTTGGACCTCGACCGGCACCCCGTTGTCACTGACCCCGACCGTTCCGGGTGGCAACCAGCCGCGCAACGTCCAGTGCATCATCTGCGGCGCCAACCAGCCCCAACAGGCACCAGACTTCGGCTACACCGACTTCAAGAACACCGGCAGCGCCGACAGCCTGATCTACTTCTCCACTAACGTGGCGGGCGGCGGCAACCCCGGCTTCGACACCGTGGGCACGGCCTATGATGGCTCGTTCCTGCGGGCTTACTTGGCGGCCAATGGCGATCCGAACCTGACGTTCTCTGTCGGCATCGATGTCAACGATACCGGGGTGGCGCAGACGCTGGAGAGCTTTGCGCTGCTGAACCTGACACAGCACACCGTACTGGCGCAGTATTCGCTGTTCGAGCCCGGTGGGACACCTATCTTGTCAAAGAACAACGGCACCGGCTTTCCTGACTATACTCTGGAAGGCTTCAACATCAACTTGGGCACCGACATCCAAGCTGGTGACCGGCTGATCTTCTACGCTCGCATCAGCGGTGCGAACGATGGACCGGACAGCTTCTTCCTGATCCCGACGCCGACCGCGGCGGTGCCAGAACTGTCGACCTGGTTCATGATGATCCTCGGCTTTGCCGGGGTGGGCCTCATGGGCTATCGCAGGTCTAGCTTCCGTTTCGCGTAGCTGTACTGCGCGATGAGGGGGGGCGAGGCACATGCCGACATGGGCATATTACATGATCGGTGCGTGCCTCGCTTCTTTTTTGCTAGGCTATATCATCGCGTGGATGTGGGACGAATGGTAGGTTTTCGGCTGGCTTGATGTTGTCCCCAAGTCACCCTCCGACCAGCCGGGAAGGCGGGGGCGCGGTTCTTGTCAGGGGCCGCGCCCTTCGCTTTATCTACCGTCGCAGCGTGAAATCTGGACGAGGGTCCGAGCCAGCATGCGACACTCGGATCGCGCGTTAATGGCGTCGACATCCGCCCGCGTGTAGTACAATTGCTCCCGATCGGTGATCACGCATCCGCTGAGTGTCAGCGCCAGCATTCCCAGCAAGATGAGCCTCATGGTAGCCTCCTACGGGTTGATGTTCAGTCTCCGCGTCATCACGTCTGTTACCTTCTCGAGCCGAGCCTTATTCTCTGCCGTGACGGCCTCCAGCACAGTCAGCCTGGCGTCGATCTTCTCCAGGTGCGGTGAGCCACGGATCTCGAGCGTTGAGACACGCGCCTCCAGGTTGACCATGTAGATGCCGGCGATGACCGCCTGCGCCGCCAGCCCAATCACTAGCGCCTGATTTTCCTTGAACCAGGTTTTGGCGACCTCGGTCATTTGGCCTCGAGCCGATCGAGCCGGTCCATGATGCGGTCCAGCACCTTCATGATGCGGCTGTCGACCGGCGGCACCGGCGCGCGCCAGACCTCGCCAACCGTGCCGGTGCGGAGATCAATGTGGCGGTTGGCAAACTCCTCGATTAGCGCCGCCTCGTTCTGCTCGCGCTTGACGCCGGTAAGCTCAACCACGCGGCAACCCTGTGGAAACATCCGGTCGGGCTCAATCGCCGGCACCCGGATGATTGGACCATCGGCGGTTCGGGGCCCGTCGACCTCGACCACCAGCTTGACGGTATCAGGTGCGAAGCCTTTTTTGATGTACTCGTACCAGTCGACGCCGTCGCCGTCTCGGCGGCAGAACGCCATCCCCGCCGGGGCGCCTTTTGGGTATGGCTTCGGGGTGTAGACATCCCAGAACCCGTGATCCTTGATTGCCATTGTCGCCCCTATGCGTGATTAAACGTGCGCCACGCGCCGCTCCAGTAACCCTGAACGTAACGGAACCGAAAACCGCCTACCCACGCATCGGAGTTATTCCCGTAGTAGCCAGAGATGACAGCGTTCGCAAATTCGTGCCAACCAGCTGCTACCGCCCCCGCGAATGTATGGTCTCCCGCATATGCCGTGCGGCCGTTGGAGAGGGCCGGGCCGGGAGAATTCTCAAACAGGAACTTGCCCTGGTCAGAGCCGTCGACCTGGGCGCGCAAACCGCCGCCGTCCCAGCCAATATAGACCGTGTTGTTTCCCTGAAACGCGCCGCCGCCCTGCCGCACCGGCGTGTAGCCGAGGTTGGCTTGGTAGCTGCCCGCGGGCTGCGGCGTGTAATTGAAGTCAGCGGTGGTCCATAATCTAGACCTGTTACCCGCGCCCTTCGACCATCCACCAATCCAGAGATTGCCGTCATCCGCCAGACCGAAATTAACGGCGAATGCGCCGGGGCGATGAAACGACAGATAGGAGTGGGCGCCGCCGCCGGCGCCCCTGATCTCCAGCGCGGCAGATCCGGCGCCATTGTTGAGATCGCCCGTAGATCCGCTGCTGCTGGTTATCGCGGTGGTGGTGATGGACCCAAAACTGGCTGCGCCAATATAGTTCGACGTGCCGTTAACGGTAAGGCTGGACAGCGTGGTGGCGCCGCTAACGCCCAGCGTACCGCCGATAGTGACGTTGCTTGAGAAAGAGCCGCCGGTTGCGGTCATCGCCCCCGTGAACGATAGTCCACCGTTGATGGCCAGAGGGCCGCCGTTCAGGATGTAGGCGGCGCCGTTCCAGTGCAGGTAGTTGTTGCTTGGGTTGTTGCCGAAGCGGACAACACCCTGCGTCGCGCCGTAGCCGACGAAAACATCACCTGTAAAATATCCGGAACCTCCGACATTGATCGAACCGTTGATACCGACGCCACCGTCGACGGTCAGCGCGCCGGTATCAGGTGATGTCGATACCGTGGTGTTGGTGATCGTCATCGGCCCAGTGATAGGCACGCCGCCTGCCAGCGGTATCATGCCGTCGTTCGCCACCCAGGCGCCCCAAGTGACCGCTTTCTGCCGGACCCATAATTTCCCGGTGGTGGTCTCTCGCGCCTCTACCGTGATGTAGTTGGGGTCATTGTTGGCGATGTAGACAATGCCCGAATAGGTGCCGGCAGCCGGCGCGGCAGTAGCACCATTGCCGGCCCAGAACGAGCCGTTCTGCCAAATGTGGCTGTCGTAATTGGTGACGGTCTGCATCGCCGTCTCGGCACCCATCGCGGCGCGCGCGTCGGCGGCATTGGTAGCCCCGGTGCCGCCGGCCACGATCGGGCGCGGCGTATTGAGATCGACGGCAACGTCTCGGGTGAAATTGTTGTAGACGGCACTCTCGATCGTGGTGCCAGGCGCCACAACCGGCTCGGGCTGGGTGTAGTTTCCTGTTCCATCGCGCGGCATTGCTGTCTCCTACTGTCTTGTCGGGTAGCGCGGTGCGCGGTTGCGCGTCAGCGAGAAATTCGGGTTCTGGCCCTGCCGCTGCAGTTCGTGCAATTCCAGCCTTCGGCGCAGCGCCGCCACCGCCGCGGGGTCGCCTGCCCGCGCCAGCAGAGCCCTGGCGATCGCGGTGCGCTGCGCCTCGCTCTCGCCCTGCGCTATCCGCTTCAGTACATCGCCGCCGCTGCGTAGGGCGCCCATGAAATTTCCGGTGAGGGCCTGCCCGGCGACACCAAACGCCTCGGCGGCGCCCGGCCCCTGGGCCACGTCAGCCAGCCGGCCGGCGGTCTGCGAGCCGCCCAGGATGCCGCGCGACATCCTCTGCATCGCCTCCTCGCGCTCCAGCATCTCGCGTAGCGTCGCCGGGCCATAAGGCGAAATGGCCTCCAGCTCCTGCTGACCCTTCTGCGATTTGGCACGCAGATAGGTCGGGATGTTGCCGGTGCGCTCGAGGTCGCCCCGCACACGGTCGGCGACGCCGATGCGGATCCCCTGCTGCGCCACAGGAGGCCGCTCTGCATATTGACGGATGTTATCCGCGGCGCGGCCTTGGGTCGGCATCCCCTGCCCGAACCGCACGGCGTTCTCGACCTGCATCGGGCCGGAATAGGCTGCTCGCGCCTGGCGGTAGACCGGGTTTTCGGCGTCCATCTGTGCCAGTAGCCGCCGCCGCACGCCGTCGATCGCATTACCTCGAGCCGTCAGCCGGCGGGTAACCGGGTTCATCTCGCCCTCGATCATGCGGTCGAGACCGACTTTCAGGGTGTGCAGCGTCTGCGCGTTCGGCACGCCGGTGATGATCGCATCGCCGGCCTCGTTGAAGCCGGTGATCTGCGCGTCGGTCGGGCGGAACGGTCGGTCGGTGCCGAGCGATCGCAGCCGTTGCAGCTCGACACCTTGCCGTAGACCGGCTTGCGAGATCGGATCCTCGATAATGCGTTGGATGGTCTGGTTCCAGGTCGGTATCTGTTCGGCCTGCCGATACAATGGCGCAGCCGACGTGCTGGCCCGCTCAATCAGCGCCTCGCTCTCTTCCAGCGCGGTGCGGGGGGCATTCAGCTTGCGGCCCACCATCTCCCCGACGCGGTCGGGCATGTTGAGGTCGCGCCCCGACAGCGTCTCAATGATGTTCTCTCGCGCCGGGCCGGGCACCTTGTGGAGGGCATCCAACTTGCGCTCGGCGGCGTGGCCGATCGCATCCGCCACCGTGTAGTCGACCTGGCCGGCGGCTCGAGCGGCGCCCATCTGGTTGGCCACCTCTTCCGCCGTAACGCCGGCGTCGCGCATCAGCTTGGCGGTATGCTCGGTGGCGATCCTCTCGGGGTCGCGCAGCCGCGGTAGCTGGGCTGCGCGGGCAGCCCACTGCGCGCCACCCAGCACAGGCGGTAGCGCGGCCCCCAGAGCGCCGCCGAGCGCGCCGCCGATGAGGGCATGCTTGCCACGCTCCTCCAGACTGTCGCCTTCGCCGGCCCCGGCAAACGTGCCCAGCCCCGCCGCCTTGACGACATTGCCCCCGTAATTGACTGCACCGGCCGGGATGGTCTTGCCGCCGATCGTGACGGCGGCGGCACGGGTGCCGGACCCCAGCACGCCAGCGCCGGTCGCCAGCCCGCCGCTGAGTTCGGCCAGCGTGCCGCCGACCCCGGCGGTGTTCTCGCGGGCCTTTTCGTTCATCAGGTTTTCGCGGGCCTTGGCGTAGCGGTAGCTATCGGCGGCCAGCGTATCGAGTGCCCCCGGATTTAACGGGTTTAGATCCTTCAAGGTGCCCCGCCGCGCCATCTCGATCGGCGTCAGTGCGGCGGCCATGATCTCGTCCGACCACGGGATGCCCAGGCCGATCCTGGCGGCGTAGCCCCCCGTGCCGGATGTCCTGGCCTGCATGGCCGGGTTGCGCGCGTACTCGGCCTCGGCGGCGGCGCGGTACTGGTCCGGCGGTGGCTTATCCGGATCAAGATACTTGATGGCGGACGTGCCGGACGAGAATGGCGCTTCCTCAAGGTATTTGATGCCCATCAATCCATCTCCGCAAGCCGGCCACCAATGCGAACGACAACTTTGCCATTAGCATTTCTCGGGAGATGTCTTGCAGCCACCGCCGCCTCGGCTTCGGTCTTGAACTCTGGCACGGCGCGCCCGGCTGCGCGGTTGCGGGCGTCGATATCAAGACCTTTCTGGCCGCTGGTGCCGACGACAGCATAGGTGCCATTGATGAACTGCTCGCGCTGCTCGCGCTTGGTTTCCAGTTGTTTTTTAGTGTCGCCGTAACGGGGCAGCATCGAACGCGCCTCGGCCTCCAGTTCTGCGACGCCAAAGCCGGCGCCGGATTGCTGGCGGATGAAGGACTGCACAAAGTTCTCCGCGTGGGTGTCGGCTTCCTTGTAGGCGCTGCTGCGTAATGTTCGCCCCACTAACGGGACAGAGCCGCCAAGGGATGAAAAAGGACTGTTGGCGAGAACTTCTTCGTAAGTTTCATCGCTGCCTTCCGGCTTCTTCCGCAGCCCTTCCTCCGCGATCGCGGCGCGACCATAATTGATCATGGTCTTGCCCTGGAACTCGGTGCCCGTGAATTTCGGCTTCTTGTTGGGGTCGGTGCCGGCAATGCGTGGCACCTCCCATTCGTTGGTCGCCGGGTTGAACCAGTGCCCCTCCTCGATGTCCTTTTTGACCTCCGGGATCCTGGCTTTTCTAAGCGCCTCTGCCGCCGCATCGGCATCGTCAATGCGCTTTTGCTGATCCATCAGCGCCCGTTCGCGCAGCTCTTTTGCTGTTGTGGTGCGGAGGATCTTGGCCTTGTAGATCTCCTGCGCCTCAAGGTCTTGTCTCGCGCGGGCGGCCTCCAGCTGCTGCAGCTCGACCGCGGCCGGCGAGGTCGCCGCATAGGGGTTGCCCTGGTGCTGGCGCAGGAGGGTGCGTAGCTCCATCTCCCGCCGGCTTGGCCGGGCCAACGGTACGCCTTCCGGGTCGGCCGCCTCTGGCGGCACATAGCCGGGAGTGGCCGCAGGCTGCGGGGCGCTTCTGATGCGGCTCTGGGCGCTGAAGTCCGTAATGCCGTTACCCGGCGGGCCACCACCCGCCGGCGTCGTAGGGTTTTCCGGGGATGTCCCCTGCTGCTGCAACCACGCCATGGCGATCGCCGCGCGCGGGTCGCCCCCTTCCGCCCGCGGGCCAGCGGCAGGCCCCGCCGGAGCCATGCGATCGTTGAAGGTAGGCGCGGGGATATCGCCAGGCGGCAGCGGAGCCGGCCCAGCGGGGGGCGGCGGTGCGGCGGCCTGCGGCGGCGGCTGGGCCATTGGTGCGCCTGCGCCCGGCTGTGGCCCGCCTGGGCGGTACGGCCGCGCCGGCATGCGGACGGGGTCACCCGGCCCATAGGTCTGCTGCTGGTCGGGCGGCAGCGCCTGCGGCGGCACCACCGGCGGCTGTACAGGTGGCGGCACCGGGGCCGGCGGCCTCACCACCACCGGCGCCGGCGTAGGCACCTGCTGCGGCGGCACCTGCGTGGCCAGCGGTGGCGGCTCGGTGGGCTCTTCAGTCTCAACGTCGGTGGTCGGCGCGTAGGAAGACCGGATGGTGGGGGTTACGACAGGCGACGCTGCGGCCGGTGTGGCGCCAAGCAGCGCACCCGCCTCCTGCGAAAGCCGGTCCTGCTTCTCCAGCTCGATCGCCAGCCGGCGCTCGCCCAGCGCCTCGCCGATCGCGGTCAGCCCCTCGCCAAGGTTTTTCGGCATGGCGCGTTTCTGCATCATCTGCGCCAGCGCGATCTTCTCGCGCATCTTCAGGTTGGCCTTGGGGTCGAGGCCGAGCGCCTGGGGCCAGAAGAACCCCCTGAACTGCTCTAATGCGTCGTCAGCCATTATGCCGCCCTCATGATATTGCCCATGACACGCCGGGGATCGATGTGCTTGGTGCCGTCAATGGTCTTGACCGCCTTCTTGTCGATCTTCTCGACGCCTTGCGCCATCGGGCCGACATGCCGGCCAGGCTCACCCTCGCCCGGCTTATATTCCCACTCGTAGACCGGCAGCTTCTTACGCTCGCCGTCCTCGGTTGCGGCGAACACAGTGCCCATCGGCACGATGTTCTGCTTGGCACGCTCGTCGGACTTGATCAGGCCTGCACCCATCCCCAGTAGGCCGCCCATCGTCGCGTTCCAGCCGCTTTGCGCGGTCTGGTAGTTCTGTTGGTTTTGGGCAAAGTTCTGGTTCATGATCCCGGCGAAATCGGTCGTTGGGATCTGCGAGGTCGGCGAGTTCAGCCAATTAGGCTGCTGCACCTGGCTGCCCGACATCAGCGCCGAGATCTCGTTCAGCGGCTGATTGCGCTGCTGATACTGCTCCTGCATGTACTGATTGCGCGCCGAGTTGGAGGCGTTGAAGCCAGCCTGCTGCTGCGCCATCTGCTGCGCCAGGCCGGCATTGCCAAAGCCGGCCAGCGCGGCGTTCTGCGAGTTTTGCTGTGCCTGCGCCGAGTTGGCGAACGATCCGGCGCCGAGCGCCTGGTTGTAGTTGGCCTGCTGCGCCTCGTTGCCGAATTGGCCGCGGCCCAGCGCCTGCTCGTACATCTGCTTTTGCGCGGCCTGCGACATGCCGACCATGCGCTGCTGCTCTTGGCCGGCCTGGTTGATGGCGCCGAACCTGGTATCGGTGGCCTGCCTGTTATAATCATCCATCGCGCTGGCATAGGCTTGGCTTCCGTACCGGATGCCCTGGTCGGCCAGGCGCTGCTCGACGTTGCTGCGCTCGCGCTGCAGCTGCGGGTTCATGCGCGCCATCAGGCTGTCTTCAACCCGCTGCCGATCGGCGCTGAAATCATCCGCGCCCTGGATCTGGCCGGCGTCGCCGAAGGTGGTTTGCTGTTGGCCGTAGTCGCCGAGGCTGCTCTGGATCTGGCCGCCGGCGTCGTATGAGGTCGCCGCGCCAGGTATCCCCATAATGCCGGCCGCGCTGCCGGCGGCAGGCGCGTTCGTGCCCGGCGTGAACTCCGTTCCCAGCAGATTGCTGACGCGGCCGGTCTGCGACAGCGCCATGTCGGCCAGGCCCTGCTTGGTCTGGTCAGTCGTACCTTTTAGCTTCTGCCCCGCCTCCGACAACGTCTGTGTCGAGGTGAACGTCGGGATCTGGTAGGTGGTCCCGGTCGACGGATCGGTCCACGAATGGCTGCCGGTCGCGTCATAGCGCAGCGAGCCGTCAGGCGTGTTCTGGTTGGTGTTGTTCAGGTAGGCGTTGGCAACCGCCGTCGAGACGTTGGTACCGGTCTGCGCGGCGGCAGTCCGCATCGGGTCGGGCGGTGTCGGTGCGTCGGGTTTACCCATGGCCTTACCCTTGCGGCATTTGCGGCATGCCCTGCGGCGGCAGCTGCGGCTGTGGTTGCTGTGGCTGCATGCCCATGCCGCCCTGCGGCATCGGCGGTGCCGTCATCGGTGGCGCCTGGGGCATCGGCGGCGCCTGCATCGGCGGGGCCTGTGGCGGCATTGGCTGACCGATCGGCGTGCCCTGCGGCGGCCCAGGTTGTGGCTGCTGCGGCATCTGCGACATCTGCGGCATCTGCATCTGCGGCGGTGGCGCGGCAATATTCATGAGGGCGCGTGTGATTGCGTCGCGGCCCCCTGGTTGAGGATTGTAAGGGACGGGCATCAGGCGGCCTCGGTCAATTGCGGCTCATGGTGTCTGAGCCTCTTGTTAAATCGGTTCGCCTCCCACGCCTCGCGGGTGAGGCAGCATATCACGCCGTCCTTGTCATATCCGAATAGTCTCGGGATTTTGTGCAGCGTGTAGTCATAGCGCAGCAGCATGTAGAGCAGTCGCTCGTCCTCGGCCGGCGTTCGCTGCACCACCATCTGGCAGCTACACCCGATAAACGGGTACTGGTACATGTGGCGGATGGTTTCCCTGGTCAGCCAAAAATGGCCTGGCAGCGCCGCACCAGACATCTCGATCACGCCGGCGCCGGGATCCCAATTGTGATAGACCAGGCCGGCGATCAGCAGGCCACCCTCCACGATGCCGATCGTCTTGCAATTGCCAAAGCCACGCCCGCGGACAGTCGGGATCAGCTCCGCAACAAATTGCGAGATCGTCTCGTCATGACCGTAGACGTAGCCGAGGATCACCTAGCCGCCTCCTTGCATCTGACCAAATGTTTCATACGGCTGGAAAAACCGGTTTCCGTATGCGTCGCCAGTTGCGTCTATATATCCGGTGCCTCTCTCGCCCGCCGGATCATAGCCGTTGCTGGGCACAAGGCCGCCGACACCGAAGTAAGGGTTAAATGCCGGCATCATCTGCCGGGCGATGTTATCTCGCTGCGCATTGGGCTGCGGCAGATTAACCCGACCGCCCCACATGTCGGCTCCAGGTGTCGGGTAGTTTTGGGGAGGCGGGGTTACCGGGTAGGAGGATGAGCCTCCTCCCGGCGCAGCCGGCGGCGCGTAGGGCCGCCCGAACTGATCGAAGGTGGACCAGCCACCGCCGGCTTTTGAGAGGCCGCCTTTTGAGCCGCCGATGGCCTCCGGTGACCAGCCGATAGCGCCCCACGTCGACGGATCCTCGGGGTCGTAGCCGCCCTGCGGGCTGCCTTGATTGTTGGCGGCATCAATCCAGCCCGGCCATGGTGACGGCGACGGTGCCGGTGCGGGCGCTGCCGGCGGCACGTAGGGCCGGCCCCACTGATCGCTGGTGTCCCAGCCGCCACCACCTTGCGGCGCGGGCGGCGGCGTGTATGCCGGCGCGGCCGGCGGGGTTATTGGTTGCGAACCCCACGCAGCGATGCCGCTGTCAGCTCCCTTGCTACCGACGTAGCCAGTCTTGCTGCCGCCGGGCAGCGGCTGGCCGCTGAACGAGCTTAGGCCGCCAGCGTTGCCGGGGCTGTAGGTGCCGGGAGCCGCGAGGGCACCGAAGGACGGGTAGCCGCCGACATACGGGGTATAGGCGGGGTTCATGCCGCCAATGGCTGCGTCGAATACGCCCTGATTAAAACTGCCGGCGCCGCCAGGCCCCATGCCCATCGAGTTGTTGATCTGGTCTGCGGACCAGCCGCCAAAACCCTGCATCGACATGGTCTGCTCCTAGACGTTGACGCCCGCGCGTTCAAAGGTTGCCGTAATGCTGATCAAATCCACGATCGGGCGCACCCGCTGCGCCACGGTTATCTGCACGATCGGCGCATGGGTGAAGCCGGTGCTGCCGATCGATATCCACCCAGTATTGCGTGCGCTAATAACCGGCGTCACACCATTGTCCCATTTTGCCGTGTCCCAGACACCCTCGTCCCAGAGATCATCGACATCGGGATCCTCGCCAGCTAGCGGCGGCGTCGGCACGGTGATGACGTAGTCCGTTGTGGCCGAGATCTGCGGAATGAATGTCTCGTTCGGGCGAGCTGCGAAAATAGCGCGCGACTGCCGCCAGGTGATAGTCTGCGACGGCGAGGAAAACATCTCCCATCCGCCAACCAACGTCGCAACATACGGCGCGCCATCATCGAGGCCAGTGCGATCGGCCTCCATGACGCGGCCGTCTTGCGTGCCGAAATACATGGTCCCGCGCAGCTTAACAAAACATGTCGCGTCCCAGCCGGTAAACCTGGCCCACGCCCCCGTGCCCTGGTTGACAACGGCGCATAGCCGCCTGCCTGGCTTGCCGCCCGGCCAGGTCACAAACATGCCGCCAAATTCGTCCCATTTGCACATGGTCCAGGCCCACTCGCGCTTGTCGAGAACCTCTTCGCGCCACATGGGCTTGATGTTGCGTGTGATCGAAGACAGCTCCAGCAAGGCCTTGTCCTTGGTGATGGCGCCCGATGTCGCCAGGATGCCGTCGATCGTCGCGATCAATAGATCGCCGCCAACGAGGATGTGAGCGTTCATCCCCATCGGCGGGCTCATGTCATAGCGGCCCTCTTGTCGCCAGTTGGCGGCGTTGCCAGGGTCGCTGCCTGTAAAGATGATCAACTCACCGAGGTCGGTGCAGAACACCAGCTTGTCATCAATGCCGTCGCCGGCGTCGAGCGACCAAGTCGCGCAAAAAAGCAAGCGCCCGCCCCTGGTCGCGGCGCCCGATAGCGGGATCATCGACAATGCACCGCCGACGCTGTTGATGCCGAGATACCATGCGTTCATCGAATTGCGTTCGATGAAAAACAGTCGGTTGCGATACTTACAGACGTAAGACAAGCCCGAGGCCGGGATGCCCGTGATCATCGTCGGCTTGCCTCCAGGCGGCACATAGCCTGGGACCAACACCTCCCAGCTCACCCCGTCATAACGCAATGGCGCCTCGCCGGCGTCGTTGACCGCGACCAGATAATCGCCGGCCGCGTTCGCCATCTGGGACGCGGCGTAATTGCCTGACGTTCGGCCGGTCGCGACCGTCACCGGGGTACTCGACGTGACGTTACAAACCTTGTTGACGTTGGCGACAAACATCTGGTGATTGTTGCCGCTGATATAGTTGAAGGTTGAGATGATCGGTTTTCGTGCCTCGTCATCCAACGCGAGCCCTGCATGCAGGTCAGACCATTCCTCGCAGCCACCGCGCAGGCTGACGCCGCGCATGGTGGGCTTCCAGTTGTCACAGATCAGCGCCGCGCCAGGCTGCATGAACGCTTCGCTCTCGCTCAAGATCAGGCCGCGGGTTGGCGCCGGTATCGTCACCGTCTCTAGCTTTTGTGCCATCGGCTGCGGCACAGCAACTCGGCGGAAGGCTTGATACTGGCTCATGACCACGCCTTCCTAGTGTGGGGCATACCACGCCCCCATTCCCGCCAGTCGTCGGCCTTGGAGGATGATAGGCGCCGGTTGATCGCTCCCCATTGCCCTCGTTAGCGCATCGCCAAACGTCCCCATGTCCTCGGCATACGGCGAGCCTTTCTGCGCTTTCCACTGCGCGATCATGCCAAGTTTTAATAGGCGCTCATCGATCGTGAATACATCGAGGTCGTTCTGAAACACATCACCGCGACCGCCGCCCACCAGGTCGATGCAGTTTTTGTCGTGATAGATGAAGGTGGCGATCTCATCGACCGCTAGCGCGGGGTAAATATGGATCTTGCCGCCAAACATCGTCCATTCGCCCCAGGCATTGTTGTAGTCGGAAATGCGGCTCTGCATCCATTGGTCCATGTCTGACACAAACCGCATGTGGGACTCGGGCGTACCCGAGCGCCACAGATTGCTGGTTAGCAGCATCCTCTTGTAGTTAGCCGGCAGGTTGAATGCCGTAGTGACGCCGTCGCCGATCAGCTCCCCCTGGGCCCGAAGTTTGGTCCAGTCGCGTGCGTCGTAGGCGATGCGCTGCGCCATCTCGTTAGCCAGCGTCACCATCTCCTGCATGGTGCGGTTGCCGGTGATGCCTGCGAAGACAGACGTTGGTTGGACTACACCGACCGTCGTACAAACGTCTCGCACCACCGACAATATCGTCATGTCAGGCTACCTTGTCCGGTCGCACGCTTTGCGCCATGCGAACCAGCGTCTTGCGGTTCATCGTCTTGTAGCCGATCGGCTCCTGGCCGGCGTGGACCTTGATGAACTCGCGGATCTGGTCGAGATCCATTCCCTTGAACTCGCCCTCGCCATCATCAGGCATCGCCTCGATGCGCTGATTAAGACGCGCCGCCTGCATATCCTCTTCCAGGACGGCATTGCGCGCCTTCAGTGCCTCCAGCTCGATCACCATATACTTGTTGGGGGCGGCGCTAAGGCTCTCTTGGATGTAAGCCTCCGCAGCATTCTTGAACTCGCGACCGTTGGGACCGAGGTTCTTCAGCTCTGCGCCGTCGATCAGTGCGAGCTGCTCGACAGTGTAGACGTTCTGCGCGCGCAGCTCGGCGCGGCGTCCTTCGGTAAGGAACGGCGCATGATCCAATGGTGTGCCCACCTTGGTTTGCTGTGCAGATTGTTTGAACTGCTGGTACTGATGCGAGAACCGCTCGGCATAGGTTTGCTTACGCATCTGGCCGTTAAGCGGATCTTCGACCCAGCGCGCGAAAAACAGCGCGGGAAATACTTTAACGTCCTTGGTCCCGCCGGATCGGATTTCGCAGAACTCATTGTCTTCATAAATCGGGCGGCCAGCCTTGAGGGTCGCGGCCTCGTCTAGCTCTGCCATGTGCTTGAAAGTGACAACGAGGCCAGCGTCTGGATCTTGTACGGCTCGCAGCATATAGGTTTCCTTCCTTGTTTGAGATCACCGGAGCCGCCTTCGTGGAAGGGAAGGCTTTTACCTACACGTCAACGGCCCCGGCTTCCCCTGCTGCCATGGGGTTAGGGGTGTTAAATGGCAGCAGGATCGTTGCAACGTCCGGTTGACTACGTTCCAGGAACGCTGTCGTACAGCCGCCAGTTAAACATCGGGTTCACCATGGTTAGCTCACCCATCCACCCGATGAACTGCGCGATGGCGTCCTTGTCTATAGGCATTTGACCATCACCCTCGAAAAGTTTGTCGAAGTTTCTGTTCGGGTGATAGCGCAGTCGGAGGCTGTCGGTGTTGATACCGAAGGTTGTGTCGGCCGGCATGTTGGATCCGAAGCCACCGTCCAGCACGATCTCCGCGCGCTTGCCGCCGCCGATATATTCCAGCGCCGAGAACCCGAGCGTGCCGAGTGACGTATTGCTCTGCTGACGCTGGATCGCCACCGTCGCCGCATCATAGGCCGCGTAATGCTCGGGGCTCATGATGAGGAGGTCGGCGTAATCACGGCCACGCGAATGCTTGGTCATGATGGAGTTCAACGCCGGGCGAATGGTGGTCGCGTCGAGCTGGGTCTTGCCGGGCAGAAGAGTGCCCGCATTGATGTTGTAGGTCTTGGTCTGCCAGATCGCGTTGCTGCGATCGATGCCGCCGTAGACGCCGTTGTTCACCGTCACCGGGATAGCAGTGGCAAGGCCGGTGATCTGCTTGTTGCCGTTCGCAGTGCCGTCCGAATAGATGCCGGCGTCCATGGCGTCTTCCAGGGATCGCTCCGCGGCGGATATATAATTTTCAAACACATCGAGGATCTGTGCTTCACCCTCGTTGTTCAGGATTTCCTGCAGCGACAGGATGATAGGCACCACCACCATCTTGGGCGACCACACCGCGTCATTGAATAAATCAATGGCCGGGTTCAATAATTGATCGTACCCGGAGTACCATTGTACCACTTGCTTGCTGATCTGCAGCGTCTCGCGGATGTACGGCCCGCTATAGGTCTTCCACAGACCCTTGCGCTTCATAACGGCCAACAATGCGTTGTTGTTGGAAACGAGATCTTGATAACCGGACGATCGATCTTCGACCGCCATCGACAGCGTCTGCTGATAGAACGAGACGGAGTTAATATTGGGCATGATTGCCTCTCCACACGGGGTTCAGGATTAGTGCGCGCCGTTCAGACGATGCAAAGCATTCTGAACAGCTGCACGCGGGGTCGGACTGGCTTCTTTGGGTCGCCGCGACGCTCCGTTTGAGGGAGCCACGTCGGGTGCGCCGTAGATGCTTTTATCCGTAGGCCGGGTCTGAGCCGATGTGGTGCGGGTCTGAGCCGCGTGCGTGGCAGGTTGGAGTAGTTCTGCCCTTCGATATGCTGTCTCGATATCGAAACCGAGTTTGATTTCGTTCTCGATCAGCACTCCTAGCTCATCAAGGCGCGGGTGCGTTTCAGCAAAGTGATCGACCGCCGACCGCGCATAGGTGAACTGCTGGGCATTCTGCCACTGTTGTAGGGCCTGTTTCAAGCCATTAACTTCCTGGTAGAGGGCCCCAATTTGCTGCTGGGCGGCAGACTGCATATTGCCCTGCTGCACCTGCTGCAGCTGCTCGGGGCTGCGGTTCAGCACATAGTAGGCAATATCCCGCAGCCCGATCGACTGGCCGGTCTGCGGATCCGTCAGGCCCAGGTTATTGACGATCTGGTCCAGGCCGGCGATCGGATCCGACCGCAGCTTGGCCTCGATGCTGGTGTAGTTATGCAGCGCCTGCTCCAGCGTGGTGCCGTGCTGCTGTGCCATCTGGCGGTAGGGCTCGATCGGACGGTAGGCTTCCGCCATGCCCTGGTAGTGCTGTGCAGCCCTGTTGAACTCGCTGTGCCTGCGGTGGATGTCGCCGCGCACCGTCTCCGGGGTCACCGCCCAGTCCCGCTTGGCGCTTTCCGCCATCCAGGGCAGCGGCTCGGCGAACGGAGCGTGCTTGGGAAGCGGGGGGTGGGGCTGCTGGTCAGGTTGACCAGGTTGACCAGGCTGACCAGCAGCAGTGACCGTGGTGAACGGCTGTTCGTCCTTGACACCATCCGGCTGGCGCGGCGCGAACCGCCCCTTGTCCCGCGGCTGCTCGGGCGGCGTCTGGTCATCCGGCCGCTTCTTCAGGTTCAGCTTAGGCGTCTCTTCCGGCGGGTTATTGTGGCCCGCCTTGGCCTCGGCCGGCTTGGCCTTGGGCGGGACAGGCTTGCCGGTCTTATCTTCCGCCCGCTTGAATGCCTCCTGCAGGCTGTCCCGCACCGTCTCCGAACGGCTCTTGGGGCGATGATCCGACCCCTTCAGGTCGCCTTCCGGCGCCGGTGGCGCCTGGGAGCCGATCGGGTTGGGGATGGATACCGGGTTAGGGTTGATCGGCACCTGGTTGGGTGCCGGCGTGGATGGCGCGGCCGAGGACGGAGCGCCCCCGGCGGGAGAGACGGGAACGTCTGTCATGATGCTTTCCTTTTAAGGTTACGGCCGATGTCCGGCCTTGGTTTTTGCGATCGCCATCTTTACGGCGTCGCGCCGTTTCTGCTTCTCAGTCGCCGTCGAGCTAGTGCGCTGTTTCGGCTTGAATTTCTCATTGCCTACCTCGACCAGGCCGAGGGCCCTGCCGACCTCCCGGAATTTACGTTTCGAGGTGTAGAACTTGCCGTCGACCTGCTCGGTCGCGTCCATGGTGTCACTGATGACGTAGGGTATGGGCAGACTTGACCGGGCCGCCGTGGGTCGTACCTTACGCACCCGCCAACGGCCCGGTTCGATTTCCTCTAGTTCAACCACGCCTACCTCTTGCCCTTCTTGCCCTGGGGCTTGGGCTTGGTTCGCTTGCTCTGCCGACCGGCCGGCGCCTCGGCCGGGATGAACTCAAACTCGACCGGCTCGCTCTTCTGCCCGCCGTCCGCGTTCTTCACCCGCACATCGATCACGCCGTCACCCCACTCCGATGGCTTGACCGGAGCAGTCAGCTCCGTCTCGCTGATGAAGGTGGTTTGCAGATCGTTGTCAGGGCCGAACTGGATCACACTGCCCTGGACGAAGCCGGTCCCGGAAACCTCCAGAACGAAATCGGCGCTGCCGACCTCGGCCTCGTCGGGCTCCAGCGCCTCGATCGTCGGGGCCTCGCCCTGGCCCCCCGCCACGCCAGGCGGCTGGCTGCCAGGCCCATGCTCGACCTCCTCACCAGTGCCTGCACCGGCTCCAGGAGGGATTACCTGGCTGCCTGGGGGCTCGTTGATGCTGTAGGGGCTACCGCCCGCCATCTCTGCCCGCTGCTCCGGTGTGGGCCGGTTCTGGTCGATATGGCCGGGCTCGTTGATGCTGTCCATCCGCCCCGTGCGATCGACCCCCGCAGGATTGATGCTGTTAGCCGGCGCGTCGGGGTTGACCCCGCGGTGCCCGGGGTTGCCGGTGATGTCCTCGAGGTCGAGCCTGGTTGCCTTGTTGAGCTTGGTCTGCGGGTCCGGCTGGTTGGCCGGATCCATGCCAGGCGCGTGCGGGTCGTATTGCCGCATTTTCTGGGTTACCGGGTTGTTGTCCTTGCTGCGCCGGCTAGCCTCGTCCCAGGCCTCCTGCTGGCGCTGCCGGCCGGCTTCGCGGTCCTCCTCCGTAAGCCCCCGCCCTGCCGCCGGCGGATCCTTTGGCTGGCCTTGCTGGGACGGCGGGATGCCGGCCCTGGGGTCCATGGTCGAGCCTGGCTTGACCAGGTTCTTGCTGTTGGGCTCGTCGGAGCCTTGGTTTTTCGGATGCGCCATCGTCGTCTCCTTATGGTCTCCTAAGCCTTGCTTTCCTTAAACGCGCGAACCGCCATTTACGTCCAAGTAATTGTCTTCTGCGACGCAACCGGAACACCGCCCAGTTTAACGTCGACCAGCCACGTCCCCGCCTCGCGCTTCTTCTGGATGGTCGAGGTCAGCGAGGTGGCGCTGACGTAAGTGGTATTCTGCTCGACATTGTTGGCCCAGATCCGGCAAGCCGGCGTGAAGCCGGTACCGGTGCAGGTCAGCACCGCCGTGCCTGTGCCCGAGCCTGTCGGAGACTGGAGGGCCGCGGTCAGCGTCGGGTTGGTCGCCGGCGACATGCTCGAGGCATGGTCGCGGTTCGGCTGGGTGGTGTAGGCGCCGAGATCCGAGAACGACACTGTCGGCGCCTCGACGCGGGAGCCTGGCGCCACCACCACCGTCTCGGTGCCCTTGCCCTCATGTTCGATCGACGGGAAATTGGCGTTGTCGGCGCTGGCCGTCTTGACGGCGAACACCGTCAGTGTGCCGGCGACGCCGTCATCGACCACCAGCTGGGTCGGTGCATTTGGCGGCGTCTGGCCTACGAACGACATATTCGTCGGCGGGGTCGGGCTCGGGACGGTGACAGTGATTGCAGATTGGGCCATGTTACATCCTCTCCTGGGGTTGATATCTGTCTTGTCGGGCTAGGCTCCCCATGACACCCGTGGCGCCAACAGCACCGAGGCCGTACATCGGAATTTCTTTCTTGATAAGGCCGCGCACCACAATCTCCTCGATCGGCATGCCGGTCAGGCGGTGCGTCGTCTCGATCGAGCGGTTGATCTGATCGATCATCGGCCCTTCGTACTCGAATGGCTCGCTATTGTGTCCGATGCCCGGCTTCTTCGCAGCCTTCTTCGCCGCCGCCTCCTCGGTCTTGAGCGCCTTCAGCCCGGCCCATCCGACGTCCTGGAAGGCGCGCGGGTCGGTGCCTGCCTTGGCCGCCTCCTCGCGCAGGATGCGCGTCGCGGGGCCGTACCAGTCCGGGATGGTCATGCCTGGGATGAATGCACCCGACATCTGCTCATCGATGACGCCGGCATTCCGGTCGCCCGCCAGCGCGTTGTCAAAATCATATCGCTTCGGGTTCTTTGCCGGATCGAACGGCTGCATGCCGTTGTCGATGTATTTCTGTGCCTGCTCCATGTTGCCGGATGCGAAGCGACCGCCGATCGGGAACGGCATTTCATAGGCGCGCTGGTCGACGCGCTGCCCCAGCTTGTTGAGATACCCGGCGTAGTGCGACATCAGGAAATTGTTGTAGGGGCTGGCGCCGCCGGTGGTCGCGGCCATCATGCCGCTAAACTCTTTCTTGAACGCCTCCTTGCCGGCCTTCTCGCCCAGCACCTCGACGTATTTGTCCTGCAGCTGCTTCATGTAGTACCAGTTCTCGGCGTTGCCGAGCGACTGGCCCTTCGCGTAGCCCTCCTGCAGCCGCGCGCGCGCCTCCTCGGTGCCGTACTTCTTCGTCCACTCCGCATCGGTCTTGGCTGTGGCTGGTGCCGCCGCCGTGCCGGTGTCCGCGAACGGCCCATAGTCGGATGCAGGAATGTCAGCCCGCTTGGCGGGGTCGAAGTATTTTGTGTAGCCGTGCAGGTCCATGTCCTGCTGAACGATGTTGCGCTGCTTCT
>Ga0193738_1000201_pt1 | contig 41502 bp, 27 predicted proteins | sample L2a1metaG_FD_144927 | JGI IMG/M metagenome (GOLD analysis project Ga0193738, IMG submission 144927) | Soil microbial communities from a riparian zone of the East river system, Colorado, United States - L2a1 | ecosystem: Environmental > Terrestrial > Soil > Riparian zone | place: USA: East River... | reverse complement strand
GTTGTCAACGTCAGTCACAGTCAAATCACTGAAAGCCAGAGTAATCGGGATATCCTCTATCGTACTGGGTGATCCAGTCTGATTTACAATTAGCGGTGGGTCATTGATAGGGTTCACAGTAACTTGCGCGCTGTATTGGGCGCTAATTAAAGCGCCGTCGCTAACGGTGACCGGTACAGAAAGTGTACCAGTAAAGTTGAGACTGGGTGTGATAATATTGCCCGGGCTAACGGTATAGTCCGGACTCGAGGATGGTAGAACGGTTAAAGTGTAAGCGGCGGGTTCGGGGTCAGATATTGTAAAGTTCCCAACCACAAGCGTCAAAGCTGTCTCCTCGTTGGTAGATAATGGCGATTGATTGGTAATTGCCGGTGCATCATTCACCGCTGTGACAGTGACAACTAACGGGAATGTATTACTATTCGCCTGGCCATCGTTCACCCTAACATTAACGCTGAGGCTACCGTTGAAATTGGGAACCGGTGATATTGTAGTGCCCGTAAACGTATAGTTAGTACCCGCTAGTATCGCCAAAGTGAAATCGGTTGGGTAAATATCGTCCGGATCAAAGACCGTAAGGTCATCAAAGGGAAGACTATAGTTTTGATCTTCCTGAATAGTAATCACTTTCTGTCCTGTGATTTGAGGAGCATCATTGGTTGAATTCACTGTTATCTGGAACTGATAGATTGGGCTTATGGCAGTACCATCACTCACATAAACTGGTACTGACAAAACACCGCTGACATTAACATCAGGTTTGATAGTATGCGTTCCTTGAACAGAATATCCGGTTCCGCCACTAACCGCAAGGGTGAAATCTGTCGGGTACACATTGTCGGGATCGAGAACGGTAAGCATGGCAAGGGTGAGGGTTACAGTTTCACCTTCATTGATAGTTACAGGGATCTGACTCGTAATCTGTGGACCATCGTTAACAGGAGTCACATTCACCAGGAATGTCACAGGTGTGCTGTTCAAACCATCCGAAACGTTTAGTGTTATGGTCGTACTACCATTCTGATTGGCAGCGGGAATAATATTGACGGTCCTCGATGCTCCAGTCCCTGCAAGCACAATATTCGCATTCGGTACAAGAGTGGTGTTGCTGGAACTTCCGGTTACGTTTAGTCCAGTAGCTGCAGTTTCGGGATCGTTAATGGTAAAGTTTATAATCCCCGTCTGTGTATCCTCATTTATTGTCCTGTCAGATATAGGCGAAATTGTCGGCGGGTCATTGATCGGGGTAACATTAACGACAAAGTCCTCTGAGGTTGTCGCGTCGCCATCGTCCACGGTGATCGTAATGGTCGTCGTGCCAGTCTGATCTCCAGCCGGAGTAACGACAACCGTACGTGATGCCCCGCTGCCCCCAAGCACAATATTAGTGATGGGCACTAGTATAGTGTTACTTGAACTGGTCGAGAGGCTCAAACTTCCAACTGGTGTTTCACTATCTCCGATGGTAAATGCCAATGACCCCGTCGGTATGTCCTCAGTGACGGTTTGATCTGCTATTGCAGTGATCGTCGGCGGGTCATTCACAGTTGTTACTGTCACCAAAAAGTTCCGGTTCGTAGATAATGTCCCATCGCTGACGTTAATCGTGATCGTCGCAGATCCACTAAGATTGGCAACAGGGATGATGTTGATGGTGCGGCTGGGCCCGGCGCCTCCGAGTACAATATTGGCGACACTATTGGGAATAAGTGTTGTGTTATCTGATGTTGCCGTAACGGTGAGACTGGTAGCGGCTGTTTCCGGATCACTGATGGTAAAACCAATATTGCCAGTTTGCCCATCTTCGTTTATTGTTTGGGGGCCGACCGCCGAAACAGTCGGGGCGTCGTTCACCTGGTTTATCAAAATGGTAAAGGTCTGTGGTGCGCTGGTATTATCATCGGGCGGCGACCCAGGTCCATCATCGCTAAGGGTTACTGTGACTGTGGTGGAACCAGCGGCGTTCAGAGCTGGAATATAGCTAAGGTTTCCTGCCGGAGTAATAGACGGCTGCGTGCTGAAAAGCGCATTATTATCGTTCGTAACATTGAACGTCAGCGTTTGGGTCTGGTCCGGGTCACCATCATCAATTCCTGTAGCCCAGCCGTTGATAGTCTGAGCGGCCGCATCCTCGGCGATCGTTTGGTTAGGTCCCTTTGTAAAAACCGGAACGTTGTTTATCTGGGTGACGGTAATGTCGAATGTTTGAGGACTGCTGGTGTTAACATTCGGAGCGGCGCCTGAGCCATTATCACTCAATGATACCGTGACCGTCGCCGTTCCGGCGACTCCAGCGACTGGAGTAAAAGTCAGATTTCCACCAGAGGATATAACGGGCTGAGCGGTGAAAAGGCCGTTGTTATTATTGCTAACATTAAACGAAAGGGTTTGACTCAACTCAGAATCGCCGTCGTTGATGCCCGTAGCCCATCCGGAAACAGACTGAGGGCCAGCGTTCTCACTAACTGTTACGCCGCTACCTCCGACAAAGACAGGGGCATCGTTCACTGCGTTGATTGTGATATTAAATGTCTGCGCTGCGCTGGTGTTCACGTTCGGAGGCACATCGGACCCATCATCACTCAAACTCACCGTTACAACGGTAGAGCCATTCGCGTTTGTTGCGGGTGTATATGTTAACGTGCCTGTGGAGGAAACAGCCGGTTGCACACTGAATAGTGGGTTATTGTTATTGCTTACATTAAATGTCAGCGTTTGCACCACATCCGGATCACCATCCCCAATTCCGGTCGCCCAGTTTGAAATAGATTGAGCTCCGTCATCTTCGTTATCAGTCTGGTCTGCGCCCTTGGTAAAGGAAGGAGCATCGTTTATCGAAGTAATGGTAATGTTAAATGTTTGTGCCGGGCTGGTATTCACATTGGGTGCGATACCGGAACCATTGTCACTGACCGATACAGTTACAATTGCAGATCCATTGGTGCCAGAAGCCGGAGTAAAATTAAGCGTACCTCCTGGCGTTATTGCAGGCTGAACACTAAACAACGAATTGTTATCATTGCTCACATTGAACGTAAGTGTTTGTCCTACTTCGGGATCACCATCGCTCATTCCAGTAGCCCAACCGGGAACAGACTGAGCACCGGCATTTTCGCTTACCGCTTGGTCGGCCCCTTTTGTAAAGGCAGGAGCGTCATTGACAGGAGTTACTGTTATTGTGAATGTCTGGTCAGCTGTTGTGTTCACATTCGGCGCCGCACCCGAGCCGTTATCACTTAAGGAAACGGTAACGAGAGCAGAGCCATTTGCATTGGCTGCTGGTGTATAAGTAAGTGTGCCTGTCGCCGAAATAGCTGGCTGAACGCTGAATAGGGCATTGTTACCATTGCTAACGTCGAAGGTCAGGGCCTGGGTCAGTTCGGGATCGCCATCGCTGATGCCGGTGGCCCAGTTACTTACGCTCTGAGCCCCCGCATCTTCCGTGTCAGTTTGATCCCCGCCGCCAGTAAACGCCGGCACGTCGTTTACCGCATTTACAGTGACCAAAAAATCAAGAACTGTAGTTTCAGTGCCGTCATCCACAGTTAGCGTGATTGTGGCACTGCCATTCTGATTCGGGTTTGGGGTAACTTGAACGGTCCAATTACCACCGCCTAAGTCTTGTAAATTTATGTCCGAATCCTGAATTAACGCCTGGTCGCTTGATGAACGCGTCACGTCTATGTCGTCGGGATTTGTTTCGAGATCACCTACAGTAAAAGCAAGCACCCCGGTTTGTGAGCACCCATTGATAATCTGATCACCAATGGGTGTAATCGTTGGAGGATCATCAAGGGCTGTGACCATGACGCTGAACGACGTTGTTGAAAACAGCGATCCATCACTCACCTCCAGCGTGATTGTAGTTTGGCCAATCTGATTAATATTTGGAATGACATTCACGTTGCGCATTGATCCGGTACCACTCAACATTACCTGGCTGTTTGGCACCAATCCTAGGTTGCTCGACGTCGGTGTGAGCGATAACATGGTTGCAGGTGTTTCGTTATCACCTATCGTAAATGCAAGAAGACCAGTTTGCGAATCCTCGGGTATAGTCTGATCCAATATTGAACTGATTGTCGGTGGATCGTTAACTGGAGTTACAATAATGTTAAATGTCTGTTGGGGGCTGATATTCACATTCGGAGCGACACTCGAACCATTGTCACTTATTGTGACTGTTACGACAGAAGATCCATTGGCACCTGCCGCGGGAGTAAAACTAAGGGTCCCGCCTGGCGTTATCGCGGGCGCAACGCTAAACAGAGAAGGGTTAGTGGAGACGCTCACTGCAAATGACATCGTTTGAGTCGCTTCGGGATCTCCATCGTTCATACCCGTAGCCCAACCGGCAACAGATTGAGCCCCGGCGTTTTCACTTACCGTTTGGTCAGGGCCTTTTGTAAAAGAAGGGGCATCGTTGATAGCTGTTACTGTTATTGTGAATGTCTGGTCAACTGTAGTCGCTACGGGCGACCCGTTATCACTTAAAGAAACCGTAACGAGTGAAGAACCAGTTGCATTGGCCGCCGGCGTATAGGTTAGTACACCCGTGTTCGAGATGGCCGGGCCTGCACTGAAAAGGCCGGGGGTACCACTTACCACGTTGAAGCTCAAGCCCTGGTTCAGTTCGGGATCACCATCGCTGATACCGGTAGCCCAGTTACTTACGCTCTGAGGTCCCGCATCCTCCGTGTCAGTTTGGTCCGCACCTTTAGTAAAGACTGGCACATCATTGACGGCATTGACTGTGACTGTGAAAGTTTCCTGACTCTGTGCTTCCGTGTCGTCAACTGTTATTGTGATGTTAGCTGTTCCGCTGAGGTTGTTTGCCGGAGTGACCGTGACCGTCCTCACAGGACCGATTCCCGAGAGAAGTATGTTGGCGTCAGGAATCAGCGTTGGATTGTCTGAGCTTCGTGTGACTATTAACGATCCAACAGCTGTCTCGGCATCGCCAATTGTAAAAGATAATCCACCGGTTGAGTTATCCTCATTTATAATTTGGTCCAGGATGGATGTGATAGTCGGAGGATTATTTACCGCAGGAGTAACCGTCACATCAAAAGATGTTTCGGTAAAGTCGTCCCCATCGTCGACCCTCAGCGTTATCGTTGCAACGCCAGTCTCACCAGCAGCTGGTGACACCTGGACAGTTTTATTAGATCCAGTGCCGACTATATCGATATCTATGTTAGGAACGAGGGTTAGGTTGTTCGAAACGCCTGTGACAGTCAATGATGAAGGAGTGGATTCCACATCAGATACAGTAAATGGCAACAGGCCCGTTTGACTATCCTGGCTAATTGTTTGATTGATAATCGAAGTGATCGTCGGTGGATTATTTGCGGCAGGAGTTACCGTCACATCAAAAGTTGTTTCGGTAAAGTCGTCCCCATCGCTGACCCTCAGCGTTATCGTTGCAACTCCACTTTGAGCTGCGGCTGGCGTCACTTGGACAGTTCTATCAGCTCCAGTGCCGACTATATCGATAGCTAAATTAGGAACAAGGGCAAGGTTGTTCGACACGCCTGTAACACTCAATGATGAGGGAGTGGTTTCAACATCAGATACAGTAAAGGGCAACAGCCCCGTTTGTCCATCCTGGCTAATCGTTTGATTGCCAATCGAAGTAATGGTTGGATCATCGTTAATGGGGTTCACCACGACTTGAAATGTCATTTCAATCTCATCGTCAGTGTCGCCGACAGTTATAGTGATGTTTGCTGTCCCGAACGCATTCAACAAGGGAGTAACTTGAACCTCTCTGTCAGCATCACTTCCGGTTAAGACGGGTACGATAGCTGGGTTATCTGAAACTACTGAAAGATCGAGCGCCCCGGGCAGGGTCTCCACGTCGGCGATGGTGAAGGGCAGCAGGCCTGTCGAATTATCCTCATCGATTACCTGATCTATGATCGTACTTATTGTGGGAACATCATTTACTGAAGTAACTGTAACTGTGATCGTAGCTTCCGCTGAAGTCTGTGGTGACGCTTCTAAATTCTTTATGGTGTAGGTGATAATAGCATCACCGAAAAAGTCCTGGATTGGGTCGAATGTAACTTCACCGGTAAGATCAACCGTAAACTCACCGTCTGCTGTTGTTATGGTTTTTTCTTCAGTAGCAGAGCTGGATGGATCAAGATCAATGCTCGCCGGATCTATTCCGAAAGTAGGGTCACTATCATTTGCAATTAAGCTGAAGACCGCATTAACGTCTTCAAAGGTGGTGGCGTCGTCATTACCAGCAACGATTTGGCCGTATACAACGCACGGCAAGATAAGACAAACAGAAAGTAATGTTTGACGAAAAAAGCACATAATAACACCTATAGACGCGCCAAAAATAGTCATTTTTTTGAAGTAAATGCGTTCTGTTTTCAAAATGTAACACCAAAAACCAGTGATTTTTCAGCAAAAACCATCATTATCGACCCATCGCCCCATCAAGACCTGGTGTATCTGGGTTAATGTAGGGTATTACTCAATAATTTAACTTTTTTGGATACCGGAACCCTAGATCACACTGGTCGAAAATATCTACTCATTTTACAAAATACATTCTGAATAACAATGTCAGACCCTCATTGACTAATTGGTTATCTCGTATAATTTTGCCACACTTATGGTAATCACTAATTGATAAGGAATGGGTCGCGTTTTTGAAAAGAGGAAGCACAAAATGTTTGCTCGCTTTGACCGGATGGCCAAGGCGTTTTCCCGCATTGGAAAGGACATTGCCATAGCAGTAAAGCAGGGTGGTCCACTGCCCGAGAATAATCCTAAGCTTAGGATGTGCATCCAGAACGCTAAGGGCGTTAATATGCCGAAGGATAAGATCGACGGAGCCATCAGGCGAGCTTCGTCGAAGGAGGAAAAGGATTTTCAGGAGGTGATCTATGAAGGATATGCGCCCCACGGAATACCCATTATAGTAGAGTGCGCTACCGACAACCCCACGCGTACCGTTGCAAACATCAGACTGCACTTTTCAAAGAACGGCGGGGCTATGGGGAATTCCGGCTCTGTGGCATTTATGTTCGAACGAAAAGGTGTATTTAAGTTTGATCCCGCCAATTTGAATCTGGAGGAAGCTGAACTAGAGTTTATCGATGCAGGCGCAGAAGACATCGAACAAAGTCCGGAAGAAATAATAGTGTATACTAAATTTTCAGAGTTCGGGCATATGCTTAAGTTCCTGGAAACAACCGGGCGCGAACCAAAAAGCTCCGAACTTCAATACATACCATCTACAACCAAGGAACTTCCAGAAAGCCATCAAGACGAAGTGTTAAAACTTGTGGAAGTGCTTGAGGGAGATGACGATGTTCAGAATGTTTATCACAACCTGGCCTAACCCCCGCTCTATTCTACAGTCAGCTTGTCGGCAAGCATCCTATTATTGTACTGCTGAATCAGCGCTTTGACTTTTTGTTCCATTTGCCCTGCAACCTGGGGGAACTCGCCGAGGACGTCGCGTAACATGAGTTTATCCAATTTAATATTGTAAAGACCCACTGACCTCGTTCCATCAAATTGAAGGAGATAGTCGCCTTCGAAGTACTGATATACATTGTCTTTGTAGTTTATTGCAAATGGTGACCCATTACCATTAAACAAATCCCGACCGAATGCGACATATGGCCGATCGAAATTCAGAAATTCCAAAACACTCGGCATTATATCGATTTGTTGAGCAATCTCTTTTCTTTCACCAGCCAGACTGTTATCCGGCTTGAAAAAGATCAACGGCACTGAATAAAACCCCCAGCCTGTACGCCCTTCCGGAAATTGGATTTCCGATGATGTATGATCCGCAGTTATTACAAAAAGTGTATTCCTGTACCATATCGTTTTAGAAGCTTTCCGAAAAAACTCGGCTAATGCGTAGTCGGTATATTCAATACATTTATGGATCACAAGCGGGCCACCTTTGAACCGGTCCTTGAGTCTGTCGGGTATTTCAAATGGATGATGGGACGAGACTGAAAATAATGTCGACGTAAAGGGCTGTGGAAATTCATCGAGCTTGTCAGCAAAGTATTGAAGGAATTTGTCATCCCAGATTCCCCAAATGCCATCGAAGTCGTCATCATCGTCATACTCCGTCATGCCGTAGTATTCGTCGACACCGGCCATGTTCATGAAGGCCTGAAATCCCATTGAACCATTTGGCGCACCATGAAAGAAAGAAGTGTGGTATTTTTTCTCCTTCAACAGCGAGGCTATCGAATTGATTTTGTTCCCAGAATAAGGAGACAAGAAGTAAGGCACACCGAGTGAAGGTATACTTGCAACCACCGATGGCAGTCCGTCTATTGACTTTCGTCCATTCGCATATGAATACGTAAAAGAAGCGCTATGTTGATTAAGTGAATCCAAGAAAGGCGTATAGCCATGATACCCCGGCCTTTCCTTGTTAAAGGCTCCAAAAAATTCCTTCGAAAAACTCTCCAGAATAATAATTACAACATTATCGGGACGAAAATTTGTGCTGTCGTTAGGATAATGGACAGGTGAATAGACCTTATCGACCTCAGTATCCGAATAAAAGTTTACCTTCTGAAGATTTGTTTTTCCCCACGTTCGGAAAATGGCAAATGGAGTATTAAGAACAATGCTTATGTCCCTTGGATCTTTAACGTAAGCGCCAGCATTGCTCAAGGTGATAGGTCGGGTGCTGTGCCTGAATCCGCCCCGCATACCTCCCCATACAAGGAATGCAATCAAGGGTGCAACAATACTGCCCGTAATGTAGTACATGCGTCTGTTTTTCAACTGCGGTCCTCTTACATTGATTCCATTGTAAACGACTATCATGACCACAATAAGTAATAACCAGAAAAGTGCAGCACACCAATAGTCCCAAAGGAACCGCAGCCAGAGAGATGCAACGTTAGTCTCGTTCTCAAATTGCCTGAATACATCAGCTGTCGTCCGGCGAAGAGTAAACTTGTAATAGATAAAATCAGCGACATTCACGGCCAGCATTATTCCGTTGGTGAAAAAGAAACCATACTTTAGCGCGATCCTGTACTTTTCATGAAACCTTAAGTCGACCGGGACAATCGTTAACAGGATAAAAAGAGCATTACAGTAAAGGGTAGTTACAAGGTCGAATCTTAATCCCCCAAGCATTAATTGGAGGAAGTGACCAAGAGACATTTCGGGAAAGAAATTCAAATTGAACAGGTAGAAACCGATGCGGCAAATGGACAGTAGTGCCATTACCAGTAAGAGTTGAAGGCCGAGCGCCGTAAAAATGTTCTTCCTGAGTTCGAGGCCCTCGAGCAGTCCCTTGATCGGTCTTCCCATTTTGCGAATTATGTGCGAATTAATACAAAATTTAAAGACTTTTACCAGTAGGTTAACAGGCATAAAAACCCCTGAACGGCAGCGCGCACAAGAAATTGGATTTAATGCTTAGTTTAACTACATTTTTCTAAGCGCTCCCGGGCACAATGGTCAGACTTTGCACTACTACTTTCTTGCTATTATTCAGTGCATTATTATATGCTCAGGAGTTTTCTATGTCCCTTGGTGTGTTCACGGGTCTGACGTCCACGTTTACCCTGGACGACGGAATCAGCAATGATCCAAGGTATGGGGCAGCTTACGGAGTCAAGTTTGCACCCATAGGAATGAATTTTGGGATGGATTACGAAGGATTTGGCTTCGTTCTTAGTCCGGGCATTGTCAACATAGGCCAAAACTTCTATGTGGTTAATACCAATGGCGGACAGGACGGGAAACGCGAAATAAATCTACAATACCTGAATATTCCAGCCGGATTTAAGATTCACATCATCAAGCTTTCATTCTTTAAAGTGAGCGGTGTGGTGTCCCTAAGCGCTGCCTACCTATTGGATGGCGAAGAAAAGGTAAGTCACACGGCAACGAAGTTGAAATTCCCGACGGAGGTGTATCCAATCTTACCTGAAAACTATATCGTTCAATACGACGGAGTTGTAGTTCCAGAGGTTAATAACTATATAATTTCAAGCAAGAGCGACTTTAAATCTCTTCAACTTTATGCAGCTGCGGGATTCCGATCGGACTGGGATATTAACAACCACTGGCGACTAACTTTTGACTTTCGTGTAAATTATGGACTGTATGATCCCCGGACCGACGAATACGTTGCAAAAGTCAATGCGCATCAAACGCTTTACGATATTCCTGGACAAAGAAGAGATCTGTTTCCGCAACTTTCTCTTGGGATTTCCAGATACATCGACATTGAAAAGAGTGATAAGGAAAGAAAGAAGAACCTGAAAGGAAGTTCGAAGAAATATAAGGAAAAACGGTATCCCTATCCGAAGCCGAGAAATTCAAAACCAAAAGGATAATCCACACGCTAAAATGCTTTCGCGGAGATCTTTCCTTCAATCAATAATACTTCTTGGTGGAGTGTCGACCGCGTTACGCGCCGGCGCAATTGAAAACAAGCGGACGATTATGACGGTAACGGGGCCTATAAGTGCTGACGTTTTGGGGACTACTCTGATTCACGAGCATATCCTTGTTGACTTTATAGGGGCGGCCTTGTACGACCCTCAGCGTTGGAATGATGACGATGTAGTAAAAAAGGTTCTTCCCTTTCTGAAAGAAGTAAGAAATGCGGGGTGCAAGTCCATGGTCGATTGTACACCTAATTTTCTCGGACGTGACGTATCTCTCCTCCAAAGGTTGAGCCGAGAATCAGGGTTGACTATTATAACTAATACAGGTTATTACGGAGGGTCGGACGAAAAATTTCTTCCACCGCAAGTGTTTACCGAATCGTCCTCTGAATTGGCAAAGAGGTGGATAGTCGAATGGGAAAATGGTATAGACGGAACAGGAATAAAGCCTGGGTTTATGAAGATCAGTGTCAACCCGGGCACATTGTCAAACGTATCTCAGAAGTTAGTAGAAGCGGCAGCCAAAACTCACTTGCAAACGGGCCTTACTATCGCGTCACACACAGGACCTGCTGTTGCAGCCTTTGAGGAGATTGAAATCTTGCGAAAGCAAGGTGTTTCTCCGGAAGCGTTCATCTGGGTGCATGCACAAAGTGAAAAAAATACCACCGAGCATGTTAGGGCTGTGCGCACAGGCATGTGGGTAAGTCTCGATGGTGTAAACGATTCGAACATTGCGCAATACACTGACATCCTTGCTCAATTGAAAAAGGAAAAATCCCTCCATAGGATTCTATTGTCACATGATGCAGGATGGTATGAACCTGGCAAACCTGATGGCGGCAACTTCAGGGGATATACTACGCTATTCAAACTTTTGCTTCCTGCACTAAGAGAAAAAGGTTTCAGTAAAAAAGAAATAGATCAACTTCTAATTGAAAATCCTAAGGAAGCATTCGCGATAAACGTAAGGAAGTTGAAGGGTTAAATCCTGAGAAGTAAATTATCCCATCTCACTCAAACTTTCGTTGTTAACAAGGTTCCTCATTGCACGAGCAAGCAGTTCAGCACAACTGACAATCTCAATCTTGGGATGATTAATCTCTTCTATAACGGTATCTGAGATGTACAACTTTTCCAGAGAAGATTTCTGAATTGAATCTAGTGCATTACCACTCAGTACACCATGCGTGCAATAGGCACGAACAGATTTCGCACCATGTTCGATAAGGACATCTGCCGCGGCGCATAACGTACCCGCTGTATCAACAAGATCATCAATCAAGACAATATTTTTGCCCTTCACATCGCCAATGATCTCCATGTGGGAAACCTGATTTGGTCTTAACCTTTCCTTATTGATGACGGCCATGTCCGCATCTATGAGCTTTTTGTATTGTTTGATCCGCTTTATTCCTCCGAAATCCGGACTACACAGGCACAGATTGCTGAGGCCAGAATTCTTTATATGGTCAACAAAGAGTCGAAGTGACGAGAGTGGATCAAGTGGAATTTTATAAAAACCTTCGATAGCATTGGTATGCAGATCAAGAGTGATAATACGGTCTGCGCCCATCAGCTGTATTATATCTGCAACAATTCTCGAAGAGATCGACGTTCGCTGAGCATCTCTTCTCTCCTGCCTGCTGTGAGGAAGATAAGGGATAATTAAAACCACTTCTTTTGCAGAGGATCTTCTTGCTGCATCCACAGTGAGGAGCATTTCAAAAAAACGCTCGTACGGCATATTAACCTTTGCCACCAGGAAAACTGCCTGGCCTCGTACGCTTTCATTAAATCGCACAAACAACTCGCCATCGGAAAATTTTTCAGTGAGTATCTGATGCAACGGCAGTTGTAGAACGTTTGCTATTTTTTGTCCCAGAACTGCAGCGGTTGACGTTGCGTAGAGCTTCATTCCTTCGATCTCTCCCATGATCCGAAAAGTTAGGTTACCCCTTGGTTAATTGAATCGGCTACAATTATACTTTTAGTTCTTCAATTTGGCTATTTCCGATCTGGATCAATAGCGCATAAAAAAAGCAATCTCTGGAAGTAACTCCAGAGATTGCACATATGAGATCGGAGTCGGTCCGATCAGCTGTAAGTTCTGTCATGAGAACGTTTTTCGTCCCATTCTTTGGTTGGACCAAAGTAGGTCGAATCCGTAGCATGAAGGTGTTTCTTCACTTCTTCGTCCACGAGCTCAATTCCAAGTCCGGGAGCGGTAAGAGGAACGGGCGCGTATCCTTTGTCGATGAGCTTACGCCCGTCAGTGGTTTTCACCAGTCCCTCCCACCAGGTCACATCAACGGAGTGGTGCTCTAACGCAAGGAAATTCTGTGTGGCTGCGGCGCAATGTACGTTTGCCATGAAGGATACAGGGGTTCCTGCCTGATGCATCGCCATCGCAATACCTTTTTCTTCAGCGTAATCTCCAATCCTTTTAGTCTCCAGCAAACCACCTGACGAAACCAGGTCGGGATGTATGATATCGACAGCATGAGCGTCGATCAGAGGCTTAAAGAATTCCAGAAGGAAAATATCCTCTCCCGTAAGCGTCGGTGTTTCCAGAGCTTCAGTTATTGTTTTGTGCTGTTCTGTGTACTGCCAAGGAACCATATCTTCAAGCCATGCCAGTCTGTATTTATCGAGTGCCTTGCCTAGCCGTATACAGTTGTTGACATCAAAGTGTCCGTAGTGATCGGTACACAGGGGAATTTCATAGCCTACCATGCCACGGACATGATCAACGATCTTAGCAAGTTCTTCTAAACCCTTTTCGGTAATCTGAATTCCGGTGAACGGGTGTCTGGTGTTGGCGTATGACATGTACCCACCTTGCCACTGGCTCGTTCCTTCCTTAAAAATATTGGGATTCACCAACGTACCTGGTATGTCACGAAGTTCTCCGATGGAGACATCCATTTTCAGCCATGTATATCCTTGCGTCTCTGTCCGGTATTTGATGAGTTTTAACTGTTCCTCCGGGCTCTTTGATTCCGGTGTATCTGCGTATATCCTTACCGTATCGCGATAACGTCCGCCGAGCAACTGCCAGGCTGGAACATTATATGCTTTTCCACAAAGATCCCAAAGTGCCATTTCAACCGCGCAAACACCGCCGGCTTGACGGGCCTGACCTCCAAATTGTTTTATTATCTTGAAAATCTTCTCGACGTTACACGGATTCTCTCCCAGTATCCGGCTCTTCAACATTAGAGCATATCTTGGATCGGCGCCGTCGCGAACCTCACCCAAGCCGTAGATACCCTGGTTTGTGTCAATCCTTATAATCGCAGTCCGGCCCATTACAGCCGTGACGCAATAGCGGAGATCGGTGATTTTTAAATCGGATGGGCTAGACGTCTTTTTTACTTTAGAAGTTGTCTGAGCAATTGTGTCTTCAATGTTGAGCCCCATTAGTCCAGCCATTGTAATTCCACCCAGCGCAGTTTTCTTTAAAAAATCACGTCTATTGTCTCTAGTCTCGGGACTGTCAATTTCTGCTTGTCTTGCGGCGGCCGCGGTGTTCTCCCGTTCCTTATTTTTGTGGATGATTTCCTGCAGTATACTTTTCATGATGTATAAGGTTTAGTATGATGATATTGTATTAAATGATTAATAGTTGTGCGCTTTCAAATAGTCATCCAACTCCTTTTTAGGCATTGGAAGTTTCCCAGGATAGTTATTGAGCCAACTTAAGAAGTCCTGTTTGATTGCCGGCGTCCATTCGGTGTCTATTTCACCTGCGAGATACTTCTTCTCACGGAGGCGCTGGTGTCCGAATTGATCACGAAGAGCAGTTACCTCGGCGGTAATAACAAGTTCGTCAGCAAGATGAGCTGGAATAAAAATGGTACCAAATTTTTTTGCCAGCACTACGTCGCCCGGTAATACCGTAGCACGCCCAACTCGGATCGGTGCATTGATGGACGTAAGCATCATCTGAAAAATAAAAGACGGGTCTGAGCCTTTTATCCATGCATTGAATCCTTTGATCTCCTCCAATCCTTCCTGATCTCTTACAGATCCATAGAAAATAACGCCACGCTGAGATTTCGCATAGATGGAATTTCCGAGGTTGTCGCCGATCAATGTGCCATCAGCAATCTTGCCGTAACCATCGGCGACGTATACATCACCCGGTGTAAGAATATCAATAGGCCAGGAGTTGGTTCCACCTTTCTGCGCTCTATTTTCAACTTTGCCTTGTTCCTTTACCTGATTCTGCAGGTCTGGTCTCAAAGGCATATACTGAGCTGTTACAACACGGCCAGTCATTGCACTATCGGGCCAAATCACTTGCCAATCCCCCTCGAACTGATTGTGATAGCCCTTACTTCGCAAAACACCCCATGCCTCTTCGACAGATATGTTTTTCAATCTTTTAAGAATAGCGTCCGACACTTTCGGTCTTCCGTCAGCAAAACGTTCCCCCTTCCATTCCAAGGTTAAGGCTTTAATGTATTCTGGAGAAGAACCAACTCGCTGTCCGAAAGAAGCGAAACATATCAGGACGAATGCTGAAATCAATAATCCTTTTTTTACCATTATATAATCAGGTTTAGTTTGAGTTTTAAAAATTTATATATGAGCTGGAATTAAGCATAAAACAACTAGATGAACAAAATACTTTTTTACCAAAGGAAGGAATCAGGTTTTGAATATCTAATGCGAAGTTTCCATGATTACGACGGTTATCTTAAGGACGAATAAGAGTTCCGTCTTTCTTTCTCACCTGCCAATTGGACTTGGTTCCAATCGGATACTTGGCCGCTTCTTTTTCATTTATATCTACGCCGAGGCCGGGCACTTCATTCACTGACATATATCCTTTATTCATCGTTGGGCACCCGCTAAATACCTCAAGCATTTTGTCGTTAAAACTCACCGCTTCCTGAATACCAAAATTCCATACGGCTAGATCGATGTGTGCATGAGCGGAGTGACCAACTGGTGATACATCGCCCGGGCCATGCCAGGCCGTCTTGATATTGAACCATTCACCAAGTCGCGCGATTTTCATTGCAGGAGTGATTCCACCGATCTGCGAAACGTGTACGCGGATGTAATCAAACCACTGATTCACCATTGGCATTTTGAACTCATTGATATTATTGAACAACTCACCCATTGCAATGGGTACGGTTGTGCTTGCCCGCAACTGTTTGAACCACTCCATGTTCTCGGGTGAGAATGGATCTTCAACAAAGAAGGGACGATATTGATCAAGTTGTTTGATCATATTTATCGCATCCATAGGCTGGACGCGTTCATGGATATCGTGGAGCAATTCAATCTCATCGCCACAACGTTTACGCACCAATTCGAACATTTTCGGGACAGACTTAAGGTAGGCACGTTCGTTCATGTAGCTGTCCGTCTCTCCTCCAAAACCAGCGGCCTTAAAATCAGGTATATCGTTGACGCTTCCCACTGCTCCGTAACCCCCTTGTTGAATTCTTATATAACTGAATCCACGTTCCATTATTCGTTGCACGTCATCGGCAACTTCTTCAGGAGTTTTTCCATTTGCATGTGTGTAACAAGGGATTGCGAATCTTGATTTCCCCCCAAGTAGTTGGTAGACCGGCATGTTTGCCCGCTTGCCTTTGATGTCCCACAACGCTTCGTCTAGTCCACTGATCGCATTGTTTAGGACCGGGCCGTTTCGCCAATACGAACTGACATACACCGCATTCCACATATCCTCAATGTTGTCGACATCCCTTCCAACACAGAAGTCATTCAAGTAACTGTTAATAGCAGTAACGACCGCGACGGCACGTTGTGTAAAAGTCGCGCAGCCAAGACCATAGAGTCCCGGTTCTGTTGTCTCAACCTTGACGACTATAAGATTTGATCCTTGCGGCGCGGTTGCGATGGCTTTAACGCTTTTGATCTTTACCGGCGCCAGTCCTTTCGCGTATGATGGTGTCTCATAGGTTTCGGCATTTGCAGCAGGTGCTATCAAGCCAAGCAAGCCTGACGCCGAGCCGATGCCTAACATTTTCAATGCATCACGTCGGGCAGAGGAGAATTTGTGTTCAGATTTAAGCATGGTTTTTTATGGTTTGGATGACACGATTAAATTTAACCATAAAAGTTATCTGACAGCTTTTTCATTCGCATATCTTGTCGTTGAATACACGAACGGCGAATACCACGATAAATCAAACAAAAAATGGAACGCCAGGTGTTGCGTATTTCCGCATGCCTTCTTCATTGATCTCCACTCCTATTCCAGGTTTTTCTGAGAGCTGTATGAAGCTGTTGGTCACCATTGGTCCTTCGAAGGTGACAATCTCCTTGAACATAGGATCTGTATGAAAATAGATCTGCCACTCAAGTATAAGAAAGTTAGGAACCGAAGCGCAGACGTGGCACGCAGCCATTGCTCCAAGGAATGACGCAACCATATGAGGCGCAAACGGAACATAATACAGGTTTGAAAGATTTGCAATACGTTGTCCTTCTCCTAATCCACCCGCTTTCTGAAGATCGGGCATTATAATATCAACAGCTCCTATCTCAAGCAGTCTCCGGAAACCATGTGCGAGATAGTGGTTTTCGCCGGCGCATATTGGCGTGCTCGTGGAATCCGTTATGGCTTTGTAAGCCTCTGCGTTTTCGGCAGGTATCGGTTCTTCAAGCCACATCAGGTTCAGCGGCTCGAGACGCTTTGCCACCTGGTGGGCAGTTGGCGCGTCGTACCTTCCATGCATATCCACACATATATCTATCAATGGACCGACCGCCTGCCGGGCCGCAGCAATCTGATCATACATTCTTTGCAATTCTCCAGGACTCGCCGTCCAATTGTACAGATCGTACTTGTTTGGATCATCGCGCTGATCAAGATCAAACTTGATTGCATTAAAACCCATTTTCTTCGCGTTAGTCGCGGCTTCAGCAAACTCCTGTGGTGTTGGTAATTTTGATTGATACAAAGCAGTGTCGCAGTAGACACGAATCTTGTCTCTGAATTTTCCACCCAATAATTGGTACACTGGGAGATTGAGGGCTTTACCGGTCAAATCCCACAGCGCGGTCTCGATCGCTGTGAGCACTGATATGTACATACCTGATTGTGCACCCTCAAAGAAACCCGACCGTCGGACATCTTCAAATAGTCGATGAACATTTAATGGACTTTTTCCTTTGATACGCTCTCCCATCATCTTGACCAAATGATAAGTTCCTGGTGTCGCATCCACACCTTCTCCGCATCCCCAAATCCCTTGATTGGTGTGAACTTTAACGAATAGGCTATGCCCGTTTCGAATATATCCACACTTGATGTCGGTGATCTTAAGATCACTTGGGTTTGACAATGATGGAGATCGATCAACTGCTTGCTCCAGTCCTTTTCCAAAATCAGAAAATGCAGTAAGACTTAGTGCGGCCGTGATCGCACTTTTTGTCATAAATGATCGTCTTGATTGTGTGGTTGTTGTCATAAGCTAGGAAATGAAAATCTTCAAACTCACCAGGTACGGTTTTTCAGATACTCTTGTATTTGTTCTTTGGGTACGGGAAGCTCATTAATGTGAGCATTGAGCCAGCTGGAGAAATCTTTTTCTATTTCGTCAGACCATCTCGAGTCAATCTGGCCAGGCGTGTACTTTTGCTCGCGGAGCCGCTGATGTCCGAACATGTCTCTTAAACGAACGATCTCGGAAGTTTTAACTACCTGTTCTGCCAGATGCGGAGGAATAAAAATCACGCCGCCATCACGTCCCAACACAACATCCCCTGGTAATACCATTGCCTTGCCGATTCGAGTGGGTCGGTTTATTGCAACCAATGTTGTGTTTAATTCTCCATCCGGATTGTTCAAATGATGAGAGGGATGATAAGTTCTGAAGAATGACGTGAACGATTTGATTTCTTTCAACCCGTTTATATCGCGCAAGGCGCCGTCATATACAATTCCATTGCCAGACTTCGCGAAAATTGAATTACCAAGATTATCACCGATAGTAGGTCCGTCTTCGTGTGCGCCAAATTGATCGACAACATAAACATCACCTTTTACCAACATGTCGATGGGCCACGAGTTCTGGGATTTAATGCGGCCATCTTTCTCATGTCCCTTCTTATCGATGACGCGTTGAACGTCTGGCCTGCCAGGCATAAACGTAGCAGTAAGAGCTCGCCCGACCAGTACGCTATCCGGATTAATACACATCCAACCATCGTCATAAGAATGTTTGTAGTTTGCACTTTTCAACACTGCCCATGCTTCCTCGAGCGTTACCAGTTTCATCCGTTTAAGGATAGCATCGGGAACTTTGGGACGACCATCTGCAAAACGATCGCCCTTCCATTCAGGTGTCAAAAAGATCAGCTCCTCTTTTGATATCTGCTGCGCAAGTCCCTTGAAAGTGACCAATAGCAACAATAGGTAAAGGCATGTTTTCAAGTTCATATACCTTCTTGCTTTATTTCTTAATCAGCTTCGCCTGAAACTAAAGATTGAACCCGGTCTCCCGGGTTCAATTTCAAATCTATTTGTCCCACCAGACCTTTGTGTCCAATTTATCTGGCCCCATGTTAGCAATTGCTGCGTTTACGTTTTCCGTATTGACGGAAATCTCCGAGTTCGGATATGTAAGGCGTGATATAAAGGTGACTTCCCTGCCAGGATAAGGATTCGGAGCTAAAGCCGGGAAACCACTTCGGCGGAAGTTGGCGAATGCTTCGGGTCCATTGAGGAAGGAGGCTACCCAATATTGCGTATTGATCTGCTCCAACGCCTTGGCTGGATCAAACGGGTTAGCAGCAAGGTAGTTTGAAATAGATGCGGCAGGTACTGCTGCAAGTGGGTCGACGGTACCTAACTGTTCCATATGGGCAGTTACGCCGGCATTGTAGTATTGACCGACAGTTCCGGTTGTAATCCATCCACGCTCGCGCGCTTCAGCGAGCAACAAGTTCGTTTGAGCTGCTGTCACAAAGAAATACTGTGCAGACAATTTTGTCAACCTTCTTCTATCTGCTTGACTAAAATCATAGAAGCTAGCGAGTCCTAAGTCTGCTGCCGCTTTGACGGCGCCCGGATTGTCGACGCCCATCGGCATGCCTACCTGGAGCGCTGGATCGTAGGACTGATTTGCAATTGTTTGCTCTGGGCCTGATTTCGCGCCGACGTATCTTACGGCAATCGCCGATAAGCGAGGATCACTGGTACTTTTCAAATAATTAACAAAGGGAGCTGCCAGATAGAAGTTGGCAGCTTCGGTAGAGTTCAGTGTGCCACCAATAGGGTTTTGATAGTTTTGGTCGTGCTTCATCACAGCATTGTCTGCGTTGGTGACTATTACACCTCCCTGGAATGCAGCGCTTACCGTAGACGCCGCAAGCGTCTGGTTCGCTTTACTGAGCCTCATGCCGGCTCTCAATAGCAGTGAGTATCCAAACTTCTTCCACTTTGCAATATCTCCGTTATACAAAATTTCTGCCGTTTCAATTTTTCCTGCCGCATCTAGCGCCCCCGTGGCTTCAGTCAATTCCTGAATGATCATCGGATAAATTTGTTCTTGTGACTCATACACCGGGAAGTTTATTTGTTCCGTGTAACCCAAGCCACCTTCAGAATAAGGAATATCTCCGTAGCTATCCGTCAATACCATGAACGCATGCGCTTGTAGTATGCGTGCCATGTTTCTCAAATTAGCCCGGTCAGGAAGTTCCTCTGTGAGTGCCATTACATCACGAGTGTTTTTGATCACGTTCCGATAATATCCCTGCCAGTTGTCATCTGTCGTGGCGCGATTGTCCTGATTATAGTTAGCGCCAGTCAATACGCCTGAGTTCGGGGAAATTATTTGCTGAACAATTCCAATCTCGAAGATGAGGGCCTGCAACGATGAATTGAGGGTCGCGGTATTCATCTGAAATGCCGGATCGATCGCTGTAGCGGCTGTCTTATTTGTATTAAGCTCATCAAAATCGTTATCACACGCAACGCTAAAGACGAGCAATACAACAACAAAACGATAGTTGAATATCTTTTTCATGATTTTCATTGATTAAAATTTGACATTCAGATTGAACCCAATGCTTCTAGTCGACGGCAGTCCGGTAGATTCCATACCTACAAGGTTATCCGAACTATATCCAAATGTTTCAGGGTCTATATTGTCTACCCATTTTTTCAACATAAGCACGTTATTAGCAACCAGGTTCAAACGAACTTGTTTGATGGGGAAGTCATCAGGTAGAAACTTCGTGAAGTCATAACCCATGGTAATTTGGCGTAGCTTCCAATACCCACCGTTATAAACGACGGGCTCAATTAGCGCCTGTGAACGCACTACTTCCCAGAATGATTGAACCGGGGCTACAGCGGTATTCACTTCTCCGTTTACATTAACGCCATCCCCGACCATGCCGCCTTCCCGGCCTTCTAGTGTCATCTTATGGAGTCCATGGCGAACAGCGTTAAAGTTTGTTCCTGATAACATCGTATTACCCAACTTAAAATCAATTAAGAATGAGAGGGTAATGCCCTTGAAATTGAAAGCATTGTTAAATCCACCGACCCAATTTGGTAAAGCACTACCAAAGGTGATGAGGTCGGCTGTCCTCAACGCGATTCCATTAGCTCCGTAGACAATGCGACCGGAGTAGTGTCCGTCTTCCAAAAATTCCCTGCGGTAACCAAAGCCGGCGATTTGCCCCATCTCTTGTCCAACGATCTGCCGAAGTTCACCATTAAAGACGTGTGTCCCTACCGTGATTCGTTCGCCTGGTACATCTGTTAATAAACTCATCACCTTGGTCTTGTTATACGCCCCGTTGAACGTAAACTCCCATGTGAAATTCTCACTTTCTATCGGTACCAATGTAAGAAGCATCTCGATACCCTGGTTGCGACTCTTGCCACTATTGATCCGTGTATCCACAAAACCCGATGCATCAGATATCTGGGCCTGGACTATTTGATCTGTGGTCATTTTTTCATAGAGGGCAACATCAAGCCCAACTCTCCCTTTAAACATCTTCAGATCAAAGCCAACTTCCGTCTCCGACACGCGCATAGGCCTTAAATCGGGGTTGGGTAATGTTGTTCCATTCGGACCACCGGCCGGTTGACCAGCGACCAGGTTGCTATTAATTCCATAAAACAGCACATTGGAATACTCCGGCACATCAGTATCACTACCCACCTCGGCATATGCAGCCCGTATTTTTCCAAATGTCAGCCAGCTGGGAGGCGTACCCATAGATTCGGTAAATATGTAGCTCGCCGAAACAGAAGGATATATAATGCTCCGGTTAGCTGCTGACAACGTCGAGAACCAGTCGTTACGTATCGTACCGTTCAAATACAGGAATTTCTTGAAAGAAATTTCGGCGGATCCGTAGAGTGAGTTAACAGCACGTTCGGTAAGAGAATAAAGTGGATCTTTCGCTCTTCCATTTTGTACAGTATAGAGGTCCCGAACAACGAAATCCGTTACCTGAACACTGTTAAGATCAGAACGTCTCTGCATATGATTGCCGCCGAACGTTGCATTCACTCCAAAATTGCCAAATTCGCGTGTTGCTGAGATTAAGAAATCAGTATTGAGTTCGCGGAAGCGACGGGCCTCCTGCGTGTAGACCCCGTTAACAAATCCCGGAGGCGCCGCTGCTCTTGACGCATGACCGGTGGGGAAATTGTTATAGTCTTGATCGCGTGACCAATAATCCTGGCCAATGCGCCCCTGAACAAACAACCATGGAAGAATATTGTATTTGATCGCGACATTTCCAAAAATCCGATCGCGGCGAATGTTCTGAAACTGCTCAGCCATAGTCCAATACGGATTCGTGCGATTCATAAAACGGGAGTAGATGTATTCATTTCCCTGTGCGTTGTACTTGTTCTCATCCAATACCTCCAACGGCATTGAATTCGCAAGATTATACAGGGAGGTGGGTATCGAATTGTCCTGGTTTGCTACGTTCGGTGGATTCTTATTGTATTCGTAGGAGTAGTTGATGTTACCCTTAAAGCTAAATTTGTCATTTAAATCGTGGGTAAAGCCAAGGTTTATAGTATTACGAGTAAAGGTATTGTTGGGCACGATACCCTTGCTTTCCATATTGGCCATTGACAAATTCAATCCTCCCTTCTCACCATTGGTTGACAGCGTGATAGTATTCGTCATGTTTTCACCATTCCTGAAAAACTTGTCAATTCTGTCATGTACGGGCTCATAAGGCACGTCAAGTCCATTATATAACACCTGGCGCATACCCGGTTGAAATTTCTCTCCAAAGGACCATTGCCCGGATGTTGGATTGGGTGTTGTTGGACGAATGCCCTGCTCGCCTTGACCGTATTCATATTGATAATCTGTAAAATCAAGTGGCTGATCGTTGGTGTAGTTTAAATTGTACGTAACACCGATACCCTTCCCTTGTCCCCTCGATTTCGTGGTAATCATGATCACACCATCTTTGGCACGAGATCCGTACAACGCAGCAGCTGTTGCACCTTTTAAGATGGTCATACTTTCAACGTCGTCCGGGTTGATACTTGACAATCCATCGCCACCATCGGAAGTATTTCCTCCTCCTGCACGTACTCCTACGGAATTATCCGATGCACTATTTCCGGGGTTCGTCCCGAAGTTTGTGTTGTCAATAGGCACACCATTAACAACTATCAATGGGTTATTCTGCCCTGAGATTGAGGATTGACCGCGGATACGAATCTTTGAGGTACCATTGGGTCCGGTTCCCAAACCAGAAATATTCACGCCGGCCACCTTACCCTGGAGCGAGTTCATCAAGTTGGGCGTTCGGTTGATCGTCAATTCGTCGGAATTGACCTTTGACGCCGAATATCCCAAACTTTTTGAAGTCCGCTCGATACCAAGAGCAGTGACTACCACCTCGTCTAGCGACTGAATATCCGGAGTCATCGTGATGTCAATTACCGTTCTCCCGCCGACAGCTACTTCCTGAGACGCGTATCCAACAAATGAAAAAACCAATGTTGCATTGTCATCGTCAACGGTAAGGGTATACTTTCCATTTGTGTCTGTTGTTGTTCCGACTGCCGTGCCTTTGACAACAATATTGACACCTGGAAATGCGCCTCCGCTCTCATCTCTAATAGTTCCGGTAACCGTAACCGCTAGCGGCAATTCGATCGTTCGCTGTGGCGTAAAGCTCATAACCAACGGGCTGGTGAAATCTTCCATCCGACTTAGGGAGAAGGCCGGCGTCGTTGCCGCTGCAGAACTCTGGGGTACACCTGAGCCTCTTAGAATTTTTTTGTGAATAACGTAAAATTTGTCACCCGCCTTTTCGTAATACAAGCCGGTATCCTTTAAAAGCGTATCAAGAGCCTGTTCCGGGGCTTTAAATGCTGATGAAGAAAAATACACGAACTTGTTTTCGATCCACTCATCTTTGTAGGCGATTGACACCTGAAAGGATCGCTCGATTTCAGTGAGAGCTGCCTTGAGCGGACCTGAGTCTTTCTCTTGTGGTCTTGCTTGAACTGGTTTTAGCACCGCCGCATAGACCTCGGCATGTTGAGGCCAGCACTGTTGGTACATGAAAAGCAACATTCCAACTAATAGGTAGTATTTTTTCATAGGTTATAAATAGTTAGGGTTTTAAATTCAAATTCATTTCAAAAATCCTCGCTTCACTTAGCCGTAGCCACCGCCGACATCACCTCAATTCATTGTCCTCCTCCATTTCTATTACATTGTCATTCTTCTTAATTTTCAGTTGAAAAGCCTTGGCCATCTGGGTCAATAAAATTTCCGGGTCGCCGAGAGGCATTGATCCCGAAACCGTTTCGTCCAATAATTTTGTATCAGAAACTTTGACTTCAAGTCCGTAGCTATCCTTCAGCATGTAGACCATTTCACCAAGGCTGGTATGATCGAGAATAATTTTATTGTTCGTCCAGGCGGTGTAAAGCAGCGGATTCACAGCCTTCTTCTTATAGTGCTGTTCTTTGTATTCCACCATCTCTCCTGGTTTCATGACGATCATCTCCGGAGATTGTTCCGTCGGCAGGTTCAGTCGAATTTGTCCTGAGTTCAAAACAACCTTGGTGCCGTTCGTCCTGTTGTAAACATTGAATGTGGTTCCCAACACCTCGACGGTTACGCCTTCAGCTGTGATAACCTTAAACGGTTGATTATTAGTTTTATGAACAACGGAAAAGAACGCCTCACCGTCCAGCCAAATCTCTCGCGAAGGCTCCTCATTCCAATTTAAATAAACCGTCAGTTTGGAATTGGCATTTAGGACCACGAAAGATCCATCCGGAAGAGTAATGGACTTTGTCTCGCCGTAAGTAGTATGATACTCCACCCAAGGCTTGTCGTTTGACAATAGATAGACTAGCCCGGCAACGCCAATTAGTACAATGGTGGCAGCGACGCGGTACATCCAGGCGAACCGGGAACCTGTTCTAGATTCATGAGGCTCTACATCCGTACCATGAATACGGTTCCAAAGATCCGAAACCTGATCTCCAGATAGTTCGTGTCGTGAAAACCTTACTGCTTGCAACAACTTTTTCGCTCCAGCCACATCTGCTCGTTTTTCAGGGTGCTCTAATAGCCATGTCTCCCAGAAGTTTCGAACGGCCTCGTCCCCTGAATTAAACACCCAGCTCTGGAAGTATTCGTCCATCGCAAAGTCGTTCACCGTAAAATCTATATACCTCATTGATACAAAAAAATCCTATTTTATACAGGTAAGAGGCAGGTACCGGTGGTTTCTCATCATTTTTTTCCGACTATTCTTAAAAAATTATCAGTATCGGTCGTCAATCCCTTTACCATCGACCGGTATTTGGTCAAATTGATACCAATCTTCCACTGCAACACAACGTGTTCACCAAAAGAATTTTTACGAATCAAGGTGAAAGAAAAGCAACTGCGTCCCGGTAGCCTCGACGGATCGATAACGTTTTTTGGGAAACTTTTAAAGAAAAAGAAGAATTGCGCTTAAAGCGGGATGCCGAAGGTCTTGAGTTTTTGTCGCAGTGATTCGACAGCCTTGGAGATGATGTTATAAACAGAGTCAACCTGAAGATCCATGATCGAAGCGATATCCGAATAGCTCAGGTCGTTATAGAATTTTAGAAAAATAGCTTCCCGTTGGCGTTTTGTCAGGGTCACCAAACTCCGACGCAATTTTTCTGATTGCTCTTCCTGAAGTTCTCCGATTTCAATAAGGGCTTCAGCAGGCAATGTTATTTCAAAATACCTTTCCTGTTTTAAATCAATCGACTGAAGAAATCTTTTCCTCCATGACAGTTTTTTCATTAACAGGCGCCGAAATGATTTGAAAAGGTATGAGCCGACCGAATGCACAGAGGTTAAATTCTTTCTCTTATCCCATATAGACACAAATAACTCCTGGAGACAATCCATCACCAGATCATGATCATGACAGCAATGCGTACCATAATTATAAAGGCGTTGAGTGTACTTCTTGTAAATAATAGAAAATGCAAGCTCATTGTCTCTCTTGATGTTCTGCCATAGATGGACATCATCCAGACTATCGCCTTTCCCGAGCGGAAGCTTGGCGTCGTTGCGCTGCGAAATATTAGGTGGGCTTTCGGCAAGCATCGCTTACTCTATGGTCAATCGATACAAACTAATTTAGCATTAAGTTAATCGAAATCGATTGAAAACGAAGATAAATACAGATTTGGTAATGAGATTAGGGATATTTTGTGCGTGTGTGCGCTAACAAGAGATGGCCAGCTCGGCCGACTTACTGCGATTCAATCGATAATTTAAATGTTATTGAGCCAAATGGCCTGACAGCACGGGGCTTTGGAAAATGCTTTTAGACTTTTCGGTTTTTGGCTTACTTCGTTATACCAAACAGGGAACGGTGGCGAGGAATACTTCTTCAGTTATAAACGTACTAAGGGCTGCCGCCCGCGAGCTTGGACGCTGTACAGATTACCAATGGGGTCACATGGGTTCGTGCAATTGCGGCTACCTTGCGCAGCAGATCACCCATCTTAATAAGAATCAAATTCACAGTTATGCAATGCAACGGTATGGCGACTGGAACGAACAATTGAATGACTATTGTCCCACCAGCGGTTTGCCCATGGATGAGCTTATATCTGAAATGTTGAATTTCGGAATTGACCGCGACGATCTCAGGAATCTCGAACGTTTAAGCGATAAACACATCCTCAGTTCCTTACCTCCGGATGAAAGATATCTTCGCCTCAATGTAAAGAGTGACGTGATAAAATATCTCAATGCCTGGGCTGCATTGCTCGAGTTGGAATGTGTAGCAGAAATCAGCCTGAGTGATCTTTACGCCCATCAAGCGGCAGTTTGAAGAGGATACAATCTTTTGCTTCATTATTCTGATTGACAAAACGGAACCAGCGATCAAGTCTCGCGTCTTCTATCAGCCCACTTTTAATTAAAACTTTCGCGGATGAAACATTTTCCGCGTCAACAAAACTTTGGATCCTATGCACACCTGGTTGCGTTCTAAGCAAATGCATTAGACACACACAGACTTCAGTTGCATAACCTTTATTCCATTGCGTGGGGCTAAACACATAGCCAAATTGAAGTTTGCCATTCTCATTTATCACACCGATACTTCCAATTAACCGGTTGTTATCTTTTAACCTGACTGCAAAAGTATAATCGGTTCCTTCATCCCATGCATTAATCGCGTAACGAAGAAAAGCATTCGTATCCTGCAGGGTTTTATGTGTTGGCCAGGAGACAAACCGTGTCACCTCAGGCTTACTTGCGTAGGTATAAAATATTTCTTCGGCGTCTTCGTACCTTAGCCGGCGAAGGGATAGCCTGTCCGTAAGTATCTCTTCAGGTAAATTCAGGACAACCATAGCTCGACAAAAAGTGGCAAAAAACAACAATATAGTCCATCAATATTATAAAAAGGATTTCGGCGAAATGACAATACTAGTACGGGTAAATCCCATATTGTTTACGGGTACTGAAATTACGTTACTATCCAACGGAACGAAAGAACTCCGCGAGTTGGAATTTGACGAAAATATTGAAGAAGATCTCAAGATTGACGGATTCACCACGGCTGGCCCACTAGAATTCAATCTGCACCTCACGGGCTTAGTATAACAAAAAAGAATTTAAGTATTTGAGGAACGAGGGGTACAATTTATGTCATGCTGGTTGTATCTTTGCACCGGCAAATCGGCACGACCAGCTCCTGCTGAACTCCCCCAGGATCGGAAGGTAGCAAGGGTAAGTGGTTGTAGCGGTGCGATGTTCGGTTTGCCATTTTTTTTGATCTGACGTCCTCCGGAAAGTGATCCCGCCCATATTCTTCTTAAAAGGGTGGAATTTTCACCCCAAACTTGTCCAAATCCTGTTTAACTTTAGGTCTTAAACGGTCTGGAAATACTAGTCAACAGTAAATCAATGTAGATGAAGCAGATAAGAGGATCGACGGTTTAGCTATTTCCGGGGCTCTCGAAGAAGTCTTCAATTAAAAATTCAAATCGATAAAACTTAGACCATGAAATTCTTTATTGACACAGCAAATCTTGGCGAAATTAAGGAAGCATATGACCTCGGCGTGCTTGACGGTGTGACCACTAATCCGTCGCTAATGGCGAAGGAAGGTATTCAGGGCGCTGAAAATATACGTGCCCATTATAAAGCGATCTGCAAAATAGTAGACGCCAATGTCAGTGCAGAAGTAATTGCCACTGACTTCGATGGTATAATTAAGGAGGGGCGCGAACTCGCCAAGATCGACGACAAGATCGTGGTGAAGGTTCCTATGATTAAGGACGGCGTAAAAGCAATAAAGAAGTTTTCAGCCGACGGGATACGCACGAACTGCACGCTTGTATTTTCCGCGGGTCAGGCGATTCTCGCTGCGAAAGCAGGTGCAGGTTATGTTTCGCCCTTTATCGGCCGTCTTGACGACGTGGGTCAGGATGGATTGGACTTGATCGCTCAGATCGTCAACATCTATAACAACTACGGTTTCGAGACTGAAATACTTGCAGCGTCGATCCGGCACACCATTCACCTTCTGCAGTGTGCCGAACTTGGGGCGGACGTAGTTACATGTCCTCTTTCGGTAATTACAGGCCTGTTGAAACATCCTCTCACAGATGCTGGACTCGCAAAATTCCTTGCTGACCACAAGAAGGTCAATGGATAATCGTTAAAAACTAAGGACGAATTTACTCTTCACAACAACATCTAAAGGGAATAACTTGATATGTTCTCGACTGATCCAGTAGTTTCAATTAAGGAGACGAGTATTTTCCAGGATCACAATACTATCCTGGGAGATATCAGCTTTGACATTCAAAAGGGTGAGTTTGTATACCTCGTGGGCCGCACCGGTTCAGGAAAGTCCTCACTATTAAAGACACTATATGCTGATCTTCCATTGCGTTCGGGAGACATTACCGTCGCTGGCTTTAAGATCAAAGGAATAAAGAGCTCCGACGTTCCACTGCTTCGCCGGAAACTCGGAATAATATTTCAGGATTTTCAACTGTTTAATGATCGGAGTGTCGGTGAGAATCTTCTTTTCGTAATGAAAGCGACAGGATGGAGTGATAATGTAAAAATGAGAGCTCGCCTGTCAGAGGTTCTAATGCAGGTTGGCCTTGGTTCTGTCGAGAAAAAAATGCCGCACCAGCTTTCAGGCGGAGAGCAACAAAGAGTTGTTATCGCCCGGGCACTAATCAATGAACCACAGATACTTCTCGCCGACGAACCCACAGGAAATCTCGATCCGGAAGTATCTTCGGGAATTTTAAAGATTTTCCAACAAATCAATAACAGTGGAACGGCTGTGCTTATGGCCACACATAGTTACGGGCTTATCAAAAGGTTTCCTGCACGCGTGCTGAAGTGTGAGGATGGAAAAATCATGGATTCGGCTACCGCACCATTTGAATTAACAACAGAATTCTAAAAACAAAAAAGAGGAACTCACATTCCTCTTTTTGTTTATGATTTATTCCAGGTAATTATCTCAGTGCATAAGTGATCTCCATCACTTTGACTACTTCGCCGGCGCGGTTCTTAATTGGCGCGAAGCTGGATTGTACTCTGACGATTTCTCCCTTCCTGTTGATCCTGTTAAAGCTCCCCTTTTTTGGATAACCCGACGCAAGATCTTTCCAGAACTGACGATACTCGTCGCTGCTCTTGTCTTCCTTCGTGGCAAAGACCCGGTGATGCTCACCCATAACGTCGTCCTGGCTATAGCCGAACAACTCGAGAAAATTACTATTCACCTTGGTTAAAGATCCTTCCACGCTGTAGTCTGCTACTGAAAGGGAGCTATGTATTGCTGTAAGAGTACTATCTGTCTCTGACTGGCTGCGTTGCATTTCCTCCTGCGTCGCCTGAAGTTCTTCCATATTCTGGCGCATCTCTTCCTCCTGTGCACGCATCTGCTCTGTCATTTCCTGAGATTCCTCCAACAGGTGTTGCGTACGCGCATTGATCTTCACTGACGAAATCGTAGACGCGATACTTTCCGCGATCTTTTGCACGAATTCAATTTCAAAGTCATGGAACGCACTAAACGAAGCGATTTCCACCACACCAAATATCTGATCGTTCACCTTTAGTGGCACGATCAATACACTTGTGGGGTTTGCATCGCCCAGCCCTGAGGTGATCTTGACATAACTTTGAGGCACTTCGGTAAGGTAGACGATATCACCTTCCTGCCATGATTGTCCCGCCAGTCCTTCTCCTTTATATATCTTATGATTCAAGAATTTCTTTTTATCCCACGCGTAACATGCCTTCATTGACATTGTTACTTCCTCGCCGGCATCGGTATCGTCGATTATATAGAGGGCACCTTGATTCGCCTTAAGATACTTAACGAGACTACCGATAATTTCTTCCGCGAGTTTTCCGAGGTCGTTGGTGTTTGTTCTCAGTATCTCTCCGAACTTGGCCATGCCTTCAGTAGCCCAGTTCCTCTTCTTATCGTCTTCAGCTACTTTCGACAGGTTGTCGCGCATGTTGATAAGCGCATTACCCAACACGTCGTGTGTGCTCAAAGGCTTGAACTCGGTATTGTACTTTCCATTTCCAATGTTTTCAGCGAACAAGCTTGTACGCTTTAATCCAGCAACAAGATTGTCCATCGCCATCGCCATCTCCCCTATTTCATCAGAGCCGACTTTTGCTTGCTTATCCTCCACCAGCTCGCCACGACCCAACTTCACAACAACATTCTTCAAGAAATTGACTGGCTTGGTGATGGATCTCATGAGGAATAAAGCACTCATCAATCCTATTACAATGATACCCGCTCCAAGCATGAGTGTATAATTTCTCAGGCTTCGGATCGAATCGATCACATCGACGTCCGACTTAAGTGTAACCTGATTTTGCTTTTCCGCAATTCTGTTCAGGCGGCTAATGAGATCGGAAGTCCGTGGAATGATCTGACTTTCGATGGCATCTTCCGCTAAAAGTTTGGTGAGCGGATCTTCATAGTTTTCGAACGACTGAAGGTTTGCCATTATGGATTGCTTCTGAGCATTCAGGAGCGTGTCAAACTTGAAGAAAACAGTGTCCATCCACAAACGCTGGCTGTCACTTTCCCATGTCGGCATTAGTTTGGTGATCGTTTCGCGAAGCGCAGGATACTCATAATCCTGAAGCTGTCTAAGAGCGTTTTTATCTTCTTGATTTGTTTGCAGATATACCCAGTTTGTAACAAGCATTTTTGAACGCGTCACCATCAGGATAAAATCTTTTATCGCATCCTGAGAAGGTCTGTAAACCTGGCTCGAACTATTTACTACGTTATCGATGACATTACCTTTCCAAAAAATGATAGCACCGTTTACGATGAAGAGCGCGATGAGGATGAGGAAACCACCGAGTATTTTATTACCAATGGTCAATCGAAGACGAAACTTCTTCTTTTCTTTTTCTTCCATAAATTTTCTTAGATCAATATCGCCAGGCGGGTTAATTCGTTGCTGACTTTGAGTCCTTGCTTATTGACGGACGTTTGATTCAGTTCAAACGCCAATTTACCATCTTTAATGATAAAATTAATATCACTACCCTTGAGGCCAAGGCCAGGTTCCTCTGTAACAACAAGGATGGATTGCGTGTTGATTTTTTCCATAACTGCCGCGATCTCAGCTGACCTTGCAGTCGGCACAAACAGAATGTTACACTTCCTTATCTCTGAAGGTTCTTTGATCTTCGTTATCTTGATTGTTCGATCGCCTACTTTTTTGGCTTGTGCCATTGCTTTCAACTCGTCGAGGATGGGCGAATCACCGAGAACCATGATTTCGAAGTCTCCCTGATTGTAAGCATCCGGCCACTGAACGTACCTCGTAAAACTATAAATAAAGACAGAGTGCATCTTGTAGTTTTGTGCAACTGCCGGGCTCAGACTCATTGCAACAAAAACCAAAAGGAAGGAGGTCTTTCTCATGATTAGGTAATAATACTGTTTCTTTGATAAGCAAGCAAAAATATGGCTAACCGGCTCCCAAAATGTTGAAAATTCGGAGGATTTCTGACGTCCGCTTGGAATCTTAATAAGTTTGTCATTTTCGTGGCCGGTAGTCGATTTAGGATGAATAAACGGAATCTGATCTTTGCCTTTTTTTCGTAAATGCTAGAAATTCATACTCTATGAAAAAGAATAACCTGATCTTATTGCTCACCGTGGGCCTGATACTTCCAGCATGCTCGCAGAACAAGAACGCTGCTCAAAGGAAACAGGAAGTGAAATTCGAGGTGGTAAAAACCGACGAAGAGTGGCAAAAGCAATTAACGTCCTTGCAATACCATGTCCTTAGAGAAAAAGGAACAGAACGGGCTTTTACGGGCGCCTTATGGGACAACCATGAAAAGGGAAGGTACGTTTGCGGAGCCTGTCAGCTTGCGGTCTTTGACTCCGAAACTAAGTTTGAGTCCGGTACTGGCTGGCCAAGTTTTTTCAAGCCAGTTACAGACTCCGCCGTACTTATTGTTACAGACCACAGCGCCAATATGGTTCGAGATGAAGTAGTGTGCCGACGATGTGGTGGTCACCTGGGTCATGTATTTGAAGATGGTCCCGAACCCACGGGACTACGATATTGTCTGAACTCTGCGGCACTTAAATTTGAAAAGCAGCAATAGTCTCTTGTTAAGGGAGGTAGTGGTAATTCCAGACAAAGCTGTAACTTTTCAGATATAACTCCCCACTTATGTGTCGCTTGATGGCCTACCTGGGCTCGCCCATTATTATTGACAAGTTGTTGTATCAACCGAAGAATTCTCTCGTAAACCAAAGTATCAGCGCCAAGGAGATTGAAGAGCCACTGAATGGTGATGGCTTCGGCATTGGTTGGTACGCTAAAGAAGTAAATGACGAACCGGTGACATTCGTGTCCATTAATCCGGCATGGAGTAATCGGAACCTAAGGAACATCGCGCCAAAGATCAGGACAGAGTGCTTTGTTGCGCATGTCCGGGCGGCAAGCTGTGGTGAGGTGTCGGAGTCGAACTGCCATCCATTTCAGTACAAGGATCTGTTGATGATGCACAACGGTGGCGTTGAAAATTTTTCTGCTATCAAAAGAAAGATAAGGGAACCACTTAATGATGAGTTGTACAACTGGATCAAAGGGCAAACGGATTCGGAACACATATTCGCATACCTCATCAATTACTTGTTCCAGAACCACAAGACGGTAGGTCCAAACACTATCATAGACGCTTTTGAAAATACCTTTACGGCCCTTAAGAGGATGATGGTTGCAAACGGAATAACTGAAGCAGCCTACCTGAACATGGTAATCACCAACGGCTCCTTCATTGTGGGAAGCCGTTACGTTACTTCACCAAACGAAGATCCATTAACACTCTATCATTCTGAAGGAAGTCGATATGTCGTTGAAGATGGTATAAGTCAAATGGTAGCACCTGAAGATAATGACCATGCTGTGCTCGTCGTATCTGAAAAGCTTACCGATGCCAAAGATTGGACGCTCATACCGGCAAATCATTTCGTCATCGTCGATCCGGAACTGAATGTAAAGATCCGTCCTATCAAAGCATAGGCATCACTCATACTTCAAGGTTTGTGCGGGGTTGATCAACGCTGTTCTTATAGCGTGGTAGCTGACGGAAAGAAGTGCGATTAAAAGCCCTCCTGCCATGCTTAAAGCGAACAGTTCCCAGCCAATGGCTATAGCGAATTTGAAATCCGAGAGCCATTGATTCATCACATACCAGGAAGCAGGTGCGGCAATAACAAACGCAATGACTGCAAGCCAAACATATTGTTTGTTTAACAGTAAAAAAATATTCACCAATTCTGCTCCCATGACTTTTCGTATTCCAATTTCTTTGGTGCGATTGAGCGCATTTATCCCAGCAAGACCAAATAATCCAAGGCAACTTATCAGAATAGCAAATGCCGTGGATAGACCCATGATTTTCATCCATCGTTGATAAGCATCGTATTGCCTGGCAACATCTTCATCCATGAAATAATAGTCAAAAGGTGTATTTGGAGATACTTCTTTCCACTCTTTTCTAAGTGCTTCAACAGAACCCGGTATATCTCCCGGCGCAATCTTCACCAACATCTCCGTAAGATTCCCTATGCCACGCCGATCCATAGACAAAAACATGGGCTCTATGTTTTGCTCAAGGGAAAGAAAGTGGTAGTCTTTTACGACACCAATGACTTTAGCTCCAAGCGTTGTACTATCTTCATTCCAGTTCAAGTATTCAGCCAGAGGGTCAACCCATTTCATATCACGAACCAATGCTTCATTTACGATCACGGCATTGCTGTCTGCGGGAATTTGATCATCGAAGTTCCTCCCCGAGACCAGATCAATCCCTAGGGTAGACAAGTAAAAAGGGTCAACTCCATATACATAAGCCGACCGCTGCTCGTCGTCAATCCTATAACCATAGCGGGAAAACCCCCTGTTAAAAGATGCTGTCGTGCCTGCTAAGGAAATAACCGAATGCACCTTTTGCAACGCGTTACGGTAGCGAACTACCATATTGTCAGGTTCCAGCGATCTCCAGCCTGAATGCGTTGGAATCACTAAAATCTGCTCGTTGTTGTATCCCAGATCTTTGGTTGTGATGTAGCTCATCTGCCGATCCATAATCACTGAGCTGATGATCAGAAAAGAAGATAACGCAAACTGGGCAATCACCAGTGGCTTTGTAAAACCAGCGTGAAGTTTGGATGTGAATCTTCCCTTAAGTACTTGGGCTGGGCGAAAACCAGAAAGAAAAAATGCCGGATAACTCCCCGCAACAATACCGACCAGGACAGCTACTCCGGCGCTAAAGGCTAACAGCGATACCAAATTACTCCGGGTAAGTTGAATTCCTTTACCGGTAAATTCATTGAATGAGGGAAGAAATAAAAACACCAAACCGATTCCGAAGATCATTGAAATCAATGCTAGTAAAATTGATTCAAAACCAAATTGGTAAACCAACTGGTTTTTCTGCGCTCCGGCCACTTTACGAATACCAACCTCCGTTCTACGAGACGCCGATGTTGTCAATGCCAAGGAAATATAATTGATGCACGCTATCAGAAGAATGAGAACAGCAATACCACCGAGAATCCATGAATATTGCGGATCACTTACCTTATCCCATCCAACTTCCTTTTTTAGGTGGATATCAGGAAGTTTTGTGTAAGTATACTCCAACAATTTCACATCAGCTGGTACGGGCATCACCGATTCCTTCCTCCGCCGTTCCAGTCGATCGCCTAAATACTTTTGAACCAGCCCATCAAGATTAGCGCTGAGTTTTTTAAAATCAGTGTTGGGGTGCAACTGCACAAATGTTGGCGTGGTATAATTGCCCCACTGCGTAAGGTTGCGCTCATATCCGGGCCGATGTTCCTGAGATACCAATATTCTGAAATCAAGGCTTGAGTTGGCGGGTGGGGCGTCAATGATACCCGAGACTGTAAATGACTTTTCTCCCTGGATGTCGAGAGTTATTGTTTTGCCTAACGGGTCCTCAGCTCCAAAATATTTTTTTGCAATGTCCGGTGTGATCACAACTTCTGATTTATCGCTGAAAAGCTTTTCTTTACTTCCTGCTAGAAGTGGAAATGAAAACATTTCAAAAAAATCCCTATCAACAAACGTAACTTTTTCGGTAAACACCAGAGTGCCGTAATGGAAAATAATCCCATCATTAGTATTAATCCTTGTGGCCAGCTCGATTTCCGGGAGTTCATCTTTTAATACTTGCTTCAAACCTGTCTGGAGCCACGCATCTGTTTGAAAAGGGTTGTCGGGATCTTCATTCCAAGTGTCAAAACTCTTGGCCTCAATGCGAAAAAGATATTCTTTATTAGTGTGAAACTTGTCGAAGCTCCTTTCGTCTTCAATAAAGAGATAAATAAGGATACAAAACGCTATCCCAATACTCAGTCCGAACGCATTGATGAAGGAATAAACCTTCCGCTTCAAAATATTCCGGGAAGCCACCTTCACGTAATTACGAATCATAATAGTTTGGGTCAGTCGCATTGAATATTTATTCCTAAGTAAAATCGAGGGTCTGAAAAACTTCATCACATTCCAGGCAAGGCGTCGTCTGGCTCTCTTTTCGCCCAGCGCCTTACAATCCATCTCATATTGTTCAAGGACATCCCCTTCAATTCCCTCGAATAATTCCGGAGGACAAAACCATTCCAGGAACCGAAGTGCCCGATGCGGAGATCGATTACTCATATTTCAAGGTATCGGCAGGATTAGCCAACGCCGATTTAATGATCTGAAAACTCATTGTAACAGCAGCAATTACCAGTATCATCAGAACAGGCATGACAAACAAAGTCCAACCCGGGGAAATCCTGTACGCGTACGCGAGCAACCATTGATCTACTGAAAAATATGCCAATGGCAGAGCAAGCAACGCAGCTACAAGAATCAATTTCAAAAAGTCAAATGACAGAAGAGTAACAATGCTTGTGAGTGAGGCCCCTAACACTTTGCGTATGCCAATTTCTTTGGTGCGTTGAACCGCAGTATATGACGACAACCCGATAAGTCCAAGACATGAGATAATAATGGCAAGCACTGTGAAAATATTCACGACTGTCCCAAATCTATTGTCTTCTTTGTACTGATTGTTGTACCTGTCTTCCAGTAGAAAATACTCGAATGAATTACCGGGGAACGATTTTTTGTAAACAGCCTCAACACCAGCGATGCAGGCCTGGAGCTTTGATGCTTCCACCTTGATCGAAGTTCGGTACCAATTCGCGTAAGACGCTATGAATACAATCGGTTCCATCGGTTTTTGCAAAGCCTCCTGATGAAAGTTTGATATAACACCAACGATCGTCCTTTCAACTCCCCAGATATTAATCGATTTACCCACGGCCTCTGCCGGATCTTTCAATCCAAGAAGCTTTACACCGTTTTCGTTTACAATCACTTTCGTGACTTTGTCAAAATCAAAATTATGATCGGTGGGAAGAAACTTTCTTCCGGCAATCAGAGGCACATTATAAGTATCGAAGAAATTATGATCAACACCCATGAAGCTCATTGTAATATTTGAAGAAGAAGGTTGATCGGTAAGGTGGATGTTAAACGAACGGCCGAGTCGCGCGCTCGGTACGTTGTTAGAAGTAGTAGCGCTTATCACACCGGGCACTGACAATAGCTCGTTCTTATAGCTTTCAACCCTTGCGAGGAATGTAGAATCCCAGGCGGTCATATCTGGTGATTCGACTACAATAGTATTTGAGATATTGATGCCAAGATCGGCATCATTCATGAATTTAAGTTGGCGTGATACAATGAGGGTACCGGTAATAAGTGTAACTGATGCCGTGAACTGGAAAATGACCAACGCCTTCCGGAGAATATTTCCGGAAGATGATCGCTGAAACTTTCCCTTCAGTACAGTGATTGGCTGATAGGACGACAATATTACGGCCGGATAAAATCCAGATAACAATACTCCACAGATCATTACAAGCACAATCACTGTTACCACTTGGGTGTCTAGCGTGGAGAGCACACGCCAGATTGAAAGCTTGCTTCCAATTATTTCGTTGAATGAACCTTGCAGCAATTGTGTAAGGATAGCAGCCAGGATAAAAGCAAACAAACTGATCAGTGCCGACTCAAAAATAAATTGCCGCATGAGCTGCCCCCGGAAAGCTCCCATTACCTTACGCAGTCCGACTTCCTTTGCCCTGTCCAACGCGCGGGAGGTCGTTAGATTAATGTAATTGATCCAGGCGATCAATAAAATAAAACCTGCGACAATTAGCATTGCCCAAACTGCTTTGCCACTTGCAGTCTTTGCGATATCATACTCATAGTCTGAATACAGGTGCGCATCCTTCAGCGGCTGCAGATAAAATTTCTCCACACTTCCCGAGACTTTATCACCCTGAAAATGGCGTTGACTGAAATCTTCGAACTTGGCCTCAAGAGCTTTGTAGTCTGTGCCAGGCTTAAGCAGCAAATAATGTCTCATGTCTGACCAGGTCCAACTGTCGTCAGCTCCGTGGTCTTCATGAGTTATCAACGTAGAATACGACACCAACACGTCAAACTGAAGGTGGGAGTTCTCGGGTATATCGGCGAATACACCTGTAACCTTATACAGTTGTGTGTCCAATCCCCAATACAATGTTTTTCCAATAACGTCTGTATAATTGTTGTTGGCGATAGTGAAGTATTTTTTTGCCGTTTTTTCACTCAGAACCACGGTGTAACGATCCTTGAGAATCTCAGGGCCTTGAGTAGCGAGCAATGGAAAGTCAAAGACCTTGAAGAAGTGTTCATCTACAAAAACACAGTTGTCACCCCTGAAATAACGGTCATCAACCTTGGCGTTGAAGTCGCCTGCGGGCATTTGGCGTGAGTATTCTTCTATTTCCGGAAAATCTTTTGCCATGGCAGGTCCTATAGTAGGATATGTGATAGTACCATGCTGGATCAACTTCCCATGTTGAAAACGGTCATTGGTGACTCTGTAAATACGATCGAGCTTAGTATGGAACTTGTCATAGCTCAACTCCACCATTACAAACTGAAGGATAAGCAAGCAAGCCGCCAATCCGATACCCAAGCCAAAAACATTGATCCCCGAGAATACTTTGTTCTTGAGGACATTCCTAAACGCAACCAACAGATAATTCCGTACCATACCCACCTTGATTAGTTGAAATGAAAATCTATGTCTTAAAACTATTTCCGGACGAAAGAACCGGAGAACTCCCATCCAAAAACGTCGGCCTGCCTTGCGGTCGCCAACGATCGATACATCGCGTTGAAATTGTTCCAGCAAATCGCCCTCAATTCCCTCGTACAGTTTTGGAGGACAGAACCATTCCAGGAAACGAAGCGCTGATGCGGGCGGTAGAATCTTTTTATTATGTTGGCCGTCTTCCATCATTTGCGCTGTGTATTCTTAGATACCGGGCTTTAGTCCGACGATTACAAATTCCCCACAATTTTTAGTTGAGGGATCAGTTTCCACAAGTCCATACGCGACTCCTTCATTGCCCTCAGCATAGCCAATCCCGCATTCGTTATCGTGAATATCCTTTTTCGTCTTCCGCCACGCGAGTTTGTCGCACCTCCCATTTGTGACTTTACCAGTCCTTTGTCTTCCAACCTGTACAGCGTGACGTGAACGGCGCTCAGGTTGGACTCCCTACCAAGGCGTTCTTTTATCTCATTTACTATGGAATTCCCGTACGAATCGTCTTGAAGGATTCCAACCATGGTTAATACCAGTTCTTCAAATTCTCCGAGGTACTCTTTAGGCATTTGTATAATGTTTGTTAAACAAATGTATCATTAGTATATATTTTGTAAAAGAAATAACGCAATTTTTTTCTCAGACGCGCCAAAAAGGATTATTTATTCGTATTTAAGGGTTTCTGCCGGCCGGCTTAACGCAGTTCTTATAGTGTGATAACTAATCGTCGCGAGCGCAATCAATAATGAAATGGCTCCCGCAACAATGAATACTTCCCACCCGACATCTACTCTGTATTCGAATGATTGAAGCCAGCTCTTCATTAGATAAAAGGTTATTGGAACAGAAAGGAGAAGTGATACAGCGATCAGAGCTACATAATCCTTAGAAAGAAGCACGAACAATGAATTTTCGCTCGCCCCCATTACTTTGCGAATTGAAATTTCTTTAACCCTGTTCTGCATAGCGAGGGAAGCCAATGCATATAATCCCAGGCTCCCAATGGTCATGGCGAGTAACGTAGCTATCTGCACTATCTTGCCCAGGTTCATATCGTTGCGATATTGTTCCGCCAGTGCCTGGTCGACAAAATCAAATACAAATTCTTCATCTCCTGTCAATCGGTTCCACACTTCCTTCACCTTCTCGATCGACGTTGTAAGGTTGCCGGGATGTAAGCGTATCATAAGTTTCGGAACCGGAGTATATCCAATATTGACGTTTTGTGCACCTTGAAGGATGATTGCCGGATCCATCACAATAACCAAAGGAGTAACTTTAGTGTAAAGTGATTCATAGTTAAAATCTCTAACCACGCCAATGACTTCGTGGTCGCCAAAATTCTTTCCAGGCAATTCTTTGCCGACCGCATCGCTCCATCCATATTCCTTTAGGAGAGATTCATTCACAATTACCCCTCTCTTATAATCTGTGGGACTTTCCTTTGAGAAATTACGACCCGCTGCGAACTCCATTTTCAGGGTTTGCATATAGTCGTAATCAACAATGTTCAAATTGAACGTTCTGTAAGTGCCATTATCGTCTGTATATCCGATGTTCGTCCAGCCTCCATATCCAAAATCATGTGAAGAGGCTCCAACGGAAATTACTTCAGGAGTTTTTGAAAGCTCAGCTTTAAACTGTTCAGCCTTTTCAAAGCCGGTCCTGACACGTTCCACCAGGCGTCCACCTCGCGGCACATTCAATTGAACAACCATAAGCTGTTCCTTGTCATAACCAAGGTTCTTGTTTTGAAGGAAGCTTAGTTGTTTGCGCATGACCAGTGTACTCGAAATGAGAAAAATGGAAAGCATCAACTGCACGCCTACGAGAACTTTCCGGAGTCCTTGCTTGCTGTTTCCGGATACCAGTTTACCTTTTAGGATAGCTATCGGTTTGAAATTGGAAAGAACGAACGCAGGATAGCTGCCCGCCACTAAACCGATAATGATCACGAGCAGAACGGCCATAAAAACAGAAAAACCATTCCGACCGCTAACGATATCATTGTCACAATCAACGCTTCTCCGATGAATTGAAAGATCAACTGCAATCTTTCGGCACCCACAACTTTTCGGATACCTACTTCTTTTGCTCTCTTAATGGATCGGCCTACTGACAAGGTCACAAAGTTTATGCATGCGACTGCCAGAATAAGGATTGCGATAGCTGCAAGAATGTAAGAATATTTAGGATCGTTCACTTCTGCGAGGCCTGTTGGGAACGCGGTATCGAGGTGAACCGCTGTGAGAGGTTGAAGGCCGGCCGTGTACTTACTATTTGTGAAGGCCTCCTCTCCCATTGCCGTTTTTAGCATGGACGGGAACTTCTGGACCACTCTGTTTGGTTGAACACCTTCCCGCAGTAACACAAATGTCTCCGGGGTTACATTAAACCATTCCGAATTCAATGTCTGCTCATTGTATAGTTTGGGATAGTTAAGGTCAGAGATGAGCAAGTAGAATCGGATGCTTGAGTTCGAAGGAAGGGTTTCGACAACTGCTTTCACGTCAAAGTCTTCGAAACTCTCACCTAGCTGAATGGAAATTGTTTTACCTATCGAATTAATAGTCCCAAAATACTTTTGCGAAGTGTAACGATTGATCACTACACCGTTCTGGCTTTTTAGCGCATCAAGGCTTCCGTTCACCAGCGGAAAGTCGAATACATCAAAAAAGTGCTGTCCTCCGAAAGTCACCGTTTCGGAAAACTGGTCCGCTCCCACTTTCACCTGTGTACCCTGTTTGTGAATTCTTACTTGTTGTTCGACTTCGGGAAAACTCTCCTTGAGAGCAGGCCCTAATGGAAATGGCGTAACCGTATTAAAAAACTGTTGGTCCTTGCCCCAG
>Ga0193738_1000200_pt1 | contig 41596 bp, 72 predicted proteins | sample L2a1metaG_FD_144927 | JGI IMG/M metagenome (GOLD analysis project Ga0193738, IMG submission 144927) | Soil microbial communities from a riparian zone of the East river system, Colorado, United States - L2a1 | ecosystem: Environmental > Terrestrial > Soil > Riparian zone | place: USA: East River... | reverse complement strand
ATCAGGATTGGGGCACGCCGAGAGATTGAACCCCCTCCCCCCCTCTATGTGGTGCGGCGGCGTGGGGATCGGAGGGTGTGATACTGGGTCGTCTCGTCGTGTGTGTTCGTGTCCTGATCTGTGTGGTGAGGTGGGATGGAGTCAGCTGTAGCGATGATCGCTATTGGTGTCCACCATGAACGCAACAAGATGCCGTTGACGATCTCTGCTTGCTGTTGTGTCTTGTCTCGTGCTGTGTGTTGTCCTCGGTTGCAGGCGACGTGCTCCGGTCCAGTGTAGCCAGTGCGGTCGGGGGTGTGTCCGAGGTCCCAGGTGTCTCCGTGGCGGATCTCTATGCCACATCTTGCACAGGGGTGGGTATATCCAGCAGCCAGCTTCCTTTCCCACCGGGCTCTCTCTCGCTGGTGGGCTGTTCCGTAGCCGCGTTCGGTTGTCGAGCCAGTGGTGGTCATGGTGCACCGGGGGGTTCTTGGTAACCGCTGGGAGGTGCAGTCATCGTGTCCTGACTGAGCTCGTTGTCCACGACGACGATCTCAGCGGGCAGGTTCAGGGTCACGGTCGGCACGCCGTTGTCCACGGTCGTCGAGACACCGAACTCTGAGATCAGCCACGGGAACTGTGCTCCGTCGATCAGCAGGGTGAAGATGTAACCCCTTCGGACTACCTCGATCTTGTGCGCCAGCTTCGGCATGTCCATCCTTCCCTATGGCCCAGGCGGTTGCTCTGGGATTGGCACCACCCAGAGGTGGTCGTCCAGTCGATCGATGATAGCGCGGTCCGTTGGGCTGTATCGGATCACCACACCGAACACACCCAGCGCCAATGCGACCACACCGGCCGGGTTGGGGGTAGCATCCGGTCCCTTCACGGTGACCCGTGCCGTCGTGGCAGAGAGCTTCTCCATCGCAGCCCAGGTCGTGCCTCCATCGAAGCTCACGTCGAGATCTCCGGCCGAGTTGTCGCTCGTGTCGATCACCAGATCTTTGCACTCCGGCGAGTACAGCATCATTCGTCTGCCCTCCAGTCGGTGAGTGTTGCTCCGGTAACCTTGAATCCTGCCGTCGGTTCAGCGTCGAACACGGTCAGCCGCGCGCCGGTCACGGCGAAGTCGTAGAGCATCGTCATGATCGGAGTGCCGAATGCCTCAGCGGAGGCGACCCCGATCAGCAGGTAGACCATGTTGACGGTCATCGCTGGAACGCCGAACGCCTCGGCGGATGGGATACCAGCCACGGTGACCACGAGCATGCCGGTCACGGTCGGGGTACCGACCGCCTGGCCCGAGGCGATCCCGGTTGGTGCAGCAGTGATCTGGACGTTTACAACCGGGCTGCCGAAGGCTTCGAGAGATCCGACGGTTCCAGGTGTGGCCGTGATGGCCAGTGCGACGCTTGGTGTGCCGAACGTCTCCGCCGATGGGATCGAGTTGGGAGTCGAGATCCCGGCAGTGACGAGCTGCGGCGTACCGACAGCCTCTCCGCTTGGAATGCCGGTAGGCGTCGCCACGAGGAGGCCACCCGCGCTCGGGGTACCGAACTGTTCCCCTGATACGACACCCGCTGGTGACACCGTTAGATGTCCACCTGCGACGGGTGACCCGAATGCCTCTCCCGAAGGAACCGCGGCCGGCACGGCAGTCAGGATCGAACCGGCCGCGGGTGTCCCGAATGTCTCCCCAGCTCCGATCGAGCTGGGTGTGGCGGTGATCCGGACGTTGGCGACGGCGGTGCCGAATGTCTCGGCCGAAGGGATCCCCGTCGGCGTCGCCGTGAGGAGGCCGGACATGGACGGCGTACCGAGCGCCTCAGCTGACGGAATCCCAGTCGGAACAGGCGCACCAGCGGCGATCGTCGCTTCTGGAGTGCCGAACGCCTCAGCTGTTCCGATCGCGGTTGGTGTCGCCGTGAGGAGCCCACCCGCAACCGGAGTACCGAATGCCTCAGCGGAGCCGATGCCCCCAGGTGCGGCAGTGATCTGGACGTTCGCGACGGCAGTGCCGAACGCTTCAGCCGAGGCGATCGCGGTCGGCGTGGCCGTGATCGGCGGAGGAGCCTCGGGCGGGATCAGACCCGACGCACCACGGTCATAGGCGTAGTCGTCGAGGCTGCCGTTCACCGTATTCGTGCCGGTGCCGCCCTTGAGCCCGAATCGGAGGGAGTTGTACGGGCTCGCCCCGGTGTTCCGCCCCGTGAGCAGCGTCGAGTCATCCAGCGGCGTCGCGGACGCGCCCTCGAACATCGCCGCCCGGACGGTGCCGGTCGAAGCGTGCTGCGTGGCGTACAAGGAGATCCGGTACCACTGGCCCGTGACCATCTGCGCAGTCGAGGTCCAGATGTTCGTGGAGGCACCGTCACGGAGTCGGATCTGACCAGTGTCCACGCAGGTCAGGCTGATTTGACGCGTCGCGCCGTTGTACCACCCGAGAATCGCCGGCTCGGGGGTGTTGGGCAGCGCGTTATACAGAACGTAGATATCCGCGGCCAGAACCTCGGACTGCGGGATGCTCACCTGCCAGTAGACACCGCCTGACGTCGAGGTGCCGTCCATCAGTACGGCTCGGGTCGCGCTCCAGACGACCCCCGTGTCGATCACGGCGGTACCTCCGGTGAGCACGACCGCCGTGGAACCCGTGTTCGCCGCCGTGATGGTGTCGTTGTCCGCGCCCGTGGTGAAGATCTCCCGGACCACGACCGACGCGTTGACCTCACGGAGCCGGAGCCAGATGGTCGTGCCCGACGTGGACGACGCGTTGGTGTACGCGAACGTCGGCGCGGCCGATGAGGAGCCCGCCGTGATCGGCGCGTCACTGACCAGCGTCCGGCAGTCGTTGCCGGTGGTCACCGCGGAGTTGGTGCGCTGTACGTCCGTGCCGATGGTCGCACCGGACATGCCCGCGATATCCGGGACGGTGACCGTGCCGATGTCGCCGTTGATCGCGGTGGACGCGACGACCCAATCGCCGGCGGCGACCGCGATCCCCGCGTCACCCGTGGCCGAGTAGTTCGCGCCGACCGTGGCGTCGAAACCCTGCGTGAACTGCGTGAAATCCCACGAGGACTTCGTCTTGGAGTAGACGTTGATGACCGCGCCCATCGTGTTCGCACCGGACTGCCCGATCGCGCCGATCGCGCCGGTCGGCGCGTTCTCACGCACGTAGACCGCGACCTTCGTCGAGCCGACGTCGGTACCGGACGCGGTGGTTCCGTTGGTGTGCTCGCCGATCTTCGTCCAGTTCGCCGGCGTGGTGATCGTCGTGCTGAACGGCTTGGCGACGACCGTGAGCACGGACAGATCACCCACGACCGCGCCAGCAGGCACGGCCGGGTTGACGGCCGTGACCGCGTCGGCAGCGCCCGTGGGCGTACCCGCAGCCCGCAGCGCGATCGTCATGGGTTTAGACCTCCGAGATCAGCTCAGAGCTTGAAGATCCGGTTTGCTCCGCTGTCCCAGGCGATCGTGATGTTGCCGCCGTTGGGTACGATCGGGAAGTTCGTTCCCGTGTCGAGCCAGGCAATGAGGCGCTGGGCAGACGCTGCCACGTCGCCGCCACCCGTCACGGCCGACGACTGGAAGATCAGCACGGAGTGGTTGGATCCGTTCGCAGCGACGGCATCGAACGCACCGCCCGAAACGTCCGCAGCGTCGGCTACGCCGTTCGTGATGGTCTTCGACGCCAGCGCGTTGGAAGTCACATGCAGCACGCCGCTCGCACCCGTCACGTCAGAGACGAACTTGTGTGCTGCGCTGAACGTGTAGGCGCGGACCAGGGCGATCTTGATCACCGCCGTATCCCAGTCGATCTCCCCGGCAAGGAAGCCCTCCCGTCCCGGGTCGAACAGTGCGTTAGCCATGGGTTATCCCTTTCTCCGTTTCGGTAGTGACCACATGAATGCCCGGTCGATCACCGAGCGTCGCGCCGCTCTGCGAGTTGGCGGATCGGGCACTACGACGATCTCAATATCTCTCGTGATGGCCTCGACCGGTTCCCTAGCCATCTCGTCCAGACGATCCTCCAGCGCTTGGAGTTCACGCGCGCGGCGTCGCTCCCGATGCACCGTGAGAGGGCCCAAGATCGCGGTAGCGACGGCCGCCGTCACGCTCAGGAACAGGAGAGCCCATGCAATATCGAGCCCACCGGGAAACATCGTTCACCCGCGTCTCCACGCCTGAGGCAGGGTGAAGATTCCGACCAGGTACCAAACGATCGCGAACACCCAGAGCTCGTTAGCGAGCATCCCGAAGGCGAACGCGGACACCAGGGTCGCCGTGACCGCCATCGACCAGGCGACCAACGTCACGAACGCGAATACGGATCCGGGGAGTGGACGACGCCGCGCGTGTCGCGCAGCTGGTTGGGGGTGATCGTGTAGGGTCATTCTGCTTCCTTCCGAGACATGGGGAGACCGGGGTACGAAGCACAGCGGGCCGTCTGACATCCCACCGTCAGGCGGCCCGTATCACTTGCCTCGTCGGTTGCGTCGGGGCTGCACGTTCGCCCCGAATTTCTGGGTCCATCGCTGCACGGGCTTCGGCATCTTGGCGTTCGCGGATCGGCGCTGTCGCTCTCTTCGGAATGGCATGGTCAACCTCCCTTCACGGCCGAGCCGGACCAAGGTCGCTCCCGCGCATCACTTCACTCTCGGTAGATCGTTGAACGCTGCCACGTCGTGGTCCTCGCGGATCGGGCAGAAGCACACCACCTGTCCGCCGGGTGCGATCTCGTCGTAGCAGATGTGTCGTTTGTAGACGACCCTGCCGAAGTCCCAGCGCTGTTTCTGGCGCCCGCCCGGACCTCGCAGGAAGCCGTCGTCGTTCTCTGCGTAGCCGTCCATCACGGGGACCTCCGGTGGACGCTAGCCGAATCGTCATTGAGACGGCATCCGAAGACCCCCGCGGGGTCGAGGGAAGGGGGCCGGGCCTTTTGGGAAGGAATAGGAAAGAATCCACCCGGCCCCCGCGAAGCAGTGAGTTTTGGGCTCACACAATCCCCGCAGCTGTTCAGTGTACCGCACTGAATCACACTCTTGTAATTCATGCCTCGGCCATTCGGTGTTCAACCTCGTAGCGGAATTCGCGTGGCCCCCAGGCGCGGCGCGCCTCTGGGTCACATGCCCGGCAGTGCACCCGAGCCCGTTCGATCATGTTCTCCCCGTCGCTGCGATGGAATCGCAGCAGCAGCGGATATCGGCGACCCGGCAGCGGTCGCCCCTGATACTCCAGCGGATCGTTCGGCGCGCGCCACTCCGTCGCTCCGCATCGTGGGCACGGATCCAGTAGCACCTGTTCGTCCCAGCGGTCGAACATCGCATGAACCCGACGCGCCCACCCGGACACAATTTCTAGGTAGACCGCCTCGGCGAACCGGTTGTCCGCTCGGGTCGCCGCGTACCACGATCGGAGATCCTTTAGCGGGTTCCATGTCACGCGGAGATCATGCGCGATGCACCAGTGCACGATCGTCGAGGTCACATGGATGTAAAGGTCCAGCGCGTCCGGGTCCAGCGGGATCTGTTCGTGCGCCCGGCCTCGTGATCCCTCCAGTCCTCCCAACGATGCAGTGACCGCGTCTCGCAACTGCAACAGCAGCGGATCCGCGGTCACGGGAATTCTGACAGTCCCCACCTTCACAGTGCGCGGGATCCCGTCCCAATCGATCAGGGGTTGTTTCGTCTCCGGATCCAGTACGGGCTCGAGCACATCCTGCACCAGCCGTTCGTTCTTCGGCAGGGTGAGATCATCGATCACATCCAGCAGCGTCGGCTTCATCGTCGCCTCCCGTCGGTCGTCGTTCCCTGGTCCGTCAGCCGCACGTAGCCGAGTTGCGCGTGCCAGAGCGGCACGTCTTCCGCCGTCAAGGTACCGTGCGCCGAGATCAGCATCCCGTCTTCGAGCGCTCGTGTTCGGTGTGTCTCGACCCAGCCGTGGCACCCCGTCGATCCGGTCCCGCACAGCACGATGCCGTTGGCCGCGCCGGCGATCCATTCCCGTGCCGTGCCGCCCATCCCGCGCGGACACCGATGATGCACCGACCAGCCGGATCCGCGTTGGTCGAACCGCTGGGGCCTACCGCAGCGAACGCAGCGGCCGCTGTCGCGATCCCAGATCTTCTCGACCGTCTCGCGGGTGAACGCGCCAGGCGTGGTCATATCAATCCCACGAAGCCGAAGTCGGGCAGGACCATCCGCCCGTCGACTCGTCCCCAGAGATGTAGCGCGTACTCGTGAATGTTGATATGCCGGCTCTGGGCGGCGAACACCTGGTAGCTCGTCCGCCGGCGCCCGAAGACGGATTCGTGCAACGTCGCTACGTCGTCGTACGTCGGCATGTGATCGCGCCAGGCCATGCTGGCGTGGATCCACTCGTTGCCGTCCTCCCAAGTTCCTTGGGTGACGATCACCGAGCCGCCGTCATCGAGCGAGAGGGCGAACCCGGCAGGGCCGAATCTCGCGCAGCCGGTCACGATCTGCCCGGACTTCGTCCAGACCTTCACACAGCGCGACACGCTGACGGCAATATCGAGATCTGGGAGCAGCGTCATCTATCATCCTTCCCCTTGGCGCTAGAGTACGCGCGGCCCCGGATTTCTCCGAGACCGCGCGTCGTGTGCCGTGGTCAGTTGCAGTACAGGCCGGTCAGCCAGCAGCCGGGCTTGAACCAGTCCCACGGTCCCATTCGAATGAACATTCATTCACCCCCTCTCCGATTTAGGCGTTGACGACCCACCCGTTATCGTCCTCGATCCAGCCATAGTGCGGGCAGGCGTCCTCCGCTTCGGCGAGGTGCTCATACGTCCCGACCTCGCGACCGTAGTTATCGAAGACAGTGAACATGATCCCCTATCCTTTCACGCCGACGAACTGGCGCCACAGGTAGGCGTTATTGTCCAGGCGGTCACCAAACAGCCGCACGAACCCGGCCACGTCAGCGCCCTCGCCCGTGATCGCCCGTTGGATGACCTCGTGCGGCAGTGCAACCTGCTGATACATCCAACCGATCGAGACATACGCGGGCACTGCGCCCTCGCTCTCGTCGACCTCGTCAGCGACCCCTTCGGAACCGATGATGGCCAGTTCGCCCTTCGGCGAGCGGAGCAGCAGCATGGGTTCGACCTGGAGGCTGGAACAGTGCCGAAGGTCGTCCGGCGACTCGCACTCGTGGTCGGTCAACTGAGAATGCACGTACTCGCGGATCACGACGGGATCGAGAATGAGGCCGACCGCTCCGGGGGTCCGGTGATGCCGAGAGTTGAGCGCCTCGGCGGGGATGTCCTGCAAGTGCGTTACCTGCGTCGCTTCGAACATGGTTTCCTATCCTTCCCAGATGGGGCGCCTCGCGCCCCGCTTGCATCCATTCTACATTGGACTGAATTAGAATTCTAGCCCCTGCGCCGCGTCGAGCACCTCAGCAGTCGCGTCATCCCAGTGAGTCTGGCGCTCCTCCTCCCACTCCTCCACCGCCTCGTCGTACTCGAGGACATCGGCGAAGCTCTCGCGCTGAGGCTCCTCCCCCTCGAACTCTTCGATGTTCAGCGCGATGTCCTCCGCCTCGTCGGCCGCTGCCTCGGCGGTGTACTGCAGATCTTCGAGCATGGAGTTCCCGTTCTCCCACTGGTCCAGCGCCTCCTGTCGCTGGTCCGCGTAGTCACGGACGGCCTGGGCGAAGCTCTCCACCTCTTCGCGCAGGCTGTCGTAATCGCCCACGTCGAGGCGCGGCATCGCATCTTCCAGCGCCTCCAGCGCGGCGAGAGGTTCCGATCGGAGCGACGTGGTCAGTTCGGAGGGGCGGAACGGGTGGTTCTTGCACCGGTAGACGGTGCGACCTCGGTACCCAGGTGCGGCGGAGTAGTACCCCTCGCCCTTGGGGATCTCGTGACCCCGTCCGCAGTAGTGCTCCTTGCGGCTGGAGTTGGTCCACTTTGCTCGTGCCATTTTTCCTATCCTTCCCATTGAGGGGGGCGGCGATCCGCCGCCCCCGATCGTACTAGGCGGTCACCTTCGCGAGGGCCTTGAGGGTCAGAGCGTCCGCCTTCTCGAACGTCCCGTTGATCAGTCGAGCGACGTTCCGCTCGTCACGCGAGGCGCCACGGACGGTCTGGATGTTGTTCATCCAAGTGTTCGTCGCCGCGAGGACACCCCAGCTGCTGTTCTTCCACGGCGCCACCCGCTCGTCGGTGTCCCAGAGCACCTGCAGCGAACCGCGCTTGTTCTCCGCGATCGTCCGCGAGTGACCCTGATCCTTCGGCAGCGGCACCGTCTCGTCGAGGAATGCCTGCCACGCCTCGTCGCTCACGTACTGGCCGGTCAGCCGCTCGACCTCGGCGGTGAATTCGTCAGCGATGGCGAACACGACGCCCACGACCTCGCGTGCATCTTGCAGGTGCAGGAGCGAGTGGCGGGTGTGGCGGATCTTGTACAGCGTGTCCTGAAGCTTCGCGTTCCGCAGTTCGCGAGCCATCGTGTTCTTGCAGACGATGATGCCCGTGCCCGGGAAGTACGAAGTCGCCATCGACCCGTCGAGCGAAGTCGCCGCGTTCAGGAACGGCCGGAAGACGACCGGTTCGGCACCCGCGGCGCCCGCCTGGATGTTCTCCGGGAATTCGTACTGGACGAACGCCTTGCCGCCGTTGTCCAGAGTGCCGGCGCGTGCCACATCGAGATCGCTGTCGGTGATCGTGGCCGCGTTGGCCACCAGTGTCTTTTCGTACGGGTGGACCTGGTAGCCCTTGCCGTGAATCTGGATCGGCTGCATGGTGCGGGGGTGGACCAGCATCTTCCGGTTCGGGTCCGAGACAACGGCCTTCATGCGGCCCTTCTCGCCCCGGATGACGCCTTGCACCTGCGCCTCGATCGGCTCCCAGCCGATCAGTTCGCGCACCGCTTCGAGCGGAACAGCGCCGGGGAACCCGACCCCGTCGCCCCATGTGCCGCCGCGTGCGTTGGTGAATCCGTCGAGCAGCGTGGTGTTCTCAGTGATGCCGTAGCTGCTGCTGATATCAGTCATGATCCCAGTCCTTCCCAGTTGTAGGGGTTGATCCCTGCACTGACTCTAACACGAACTGGATTAGATTTCTTCCTATCTGAGTCTAGATTATCTGAGTTAGACATGGTATTGTGATCTTACTGGGAAGGCAAAGGGGAAGACATCATGACCGAACGCACCGCACTCGCGTACCTCTACTGGCCGATCGCGGCCGCCGCGCTCTACACCGCCGCACAGGCATCCATCATCCTCTCGACTGTTCAGGGGTGGTTCTAATGACCACCACCGCAGACATCGCCCGCGAACTTCTCGGCCGCGGCTGGAAGTCCACCGAATGCCCCACCTTCGGGCACCTCGACGCCGACGACTACGTCATGACGTTCCGCTGCTCGTGGGACGAGGCCATGGCGAACGTGACCATCGCGATCGACGCCGACGCCGGGCGGATCGACATCACCTGCGACGACGGAACGGCGACGTTCAGCGGATCGATGCTCGACCACGGAATGGAAATGATCCTAGAACTCTGAGGCTGCGCGGGTTGCGTGCTAACGGCGGGTCCGACTCCCGCCCCGGCCACTCGAAGAAAATGGAAGGGGAACGATCATGACCACCACCAAGGGAACCCGGGTCCGGCTCATTGCGACCAGCGACCCGTACACCAACCTCCGCTCAGGCGACGAGGGAACTGTGGCGTTCGTCGACTCGCTCGACACAGTTCACGTCAACTGGGATAACGGCTCGAACCTCGGGCTCATCCCCGGCGAAGACGACTACGAGGAGATCTGATCATGGCCACGAACGACAACCGCGACGAGATGCTCGCGAAGGGTCTGCCCAAGGGCGCCACACCCGAGACTCGGCTCATCACGAACCGGCCCCGGTATTTCACCTTCGACCTTTACGGGTTCGACGGAACCTACCTGGGCAGCATCCCCGCTGTGGACGCCCAGCACGCGTACGACGCCTGGGTCGCCCTGCACGACGAGACGCCCGGTCTGGTCGAGGAGTTGGACTAATGTTCCACGCACCCGACCCTGAGCACTTCGCGGCAGTGGGCCGCTCCGTCGAATCATCATGGGATCTCGGTCGGCGCGGTCGCGTCGCCGAGTGGATCTCCGACTACGAGTTCGTCGTCGAGTGGGAGCAGGGCATCGATACCGTGTGCACCGTTCACGATGTCGAACCTGCCGACTGAGAACGGGAAGACCCCCCGGTTTGGCTGGGGGGCCTTCTCCGTGTGCCGACGATCCTAATCGATCCCTCTCGTCCTCAGCGGGGTTGGGATCCGGCAGCCTCCGTTTCGTAGCTGGCTTCCCCTAGTGCCCTCAATCGGAAATTTCTCTCCGATCACGCGACCTCCGCGATTTCTCTTCATCCCCCGGTGACAGACTCCGGGGGCTGCTTCTCTTCGACGAGGCTCCGCCGGCTGTCAACCGTGCGAGGGGATTAGTCTGCCTGTCCCGGCGTACCCTCGCCCGCCGGGGCGACCGGCGTGCTATGCGGTGGGGTCGTCCTCCCAGAGCGAGACCTGGTCGAACGTCGTGTCTGACTCCAGGTGGAGGCGGCTGCTATCGGGCGCCTCTCGCATCACCTTCGGCTGTACGGGTTTCGGATACGGGAGCACCGGGAATCGGAGCAGCGCCCTGCGTTCTCGTCTCTCGCGCTTGTTTCCGAGTATGTAGATGTAGCGGTGCTTCGGCCCACCGGATGCCTGCTTCTCCCATCCCATCGATGCGGCGCGAGCGTCGCTGACGTGTCCTGAGAGATAGCGGCCCCGCCGGCGGCCCTCCTGATCGATGAACCAGGTTGGATCGCCGCCGGTGCCCGTGTAGAGCGCATTCGTCGCCTGGTAGACGTAGCCGATGTGGCCCACGTCGGTGGCCGCGTAGGTCACGATCGCCCAGGTGCCGGGGTGCTGCTTCTCGATCGCCCGAAGGGATCCGCCGATCAGGCGCGACTCCGCATTCTTCGGTACCTCGTCAGCGACGGCGAGACGACCCATATGCCAGACGTGGTCCCAGTGATCCTCTCCGAAGATGGAATCACACACGCTGCGGGTGGGGAGGTTGTACGAGACGACGCCGAGCAGGTAGACGCCGTGCCACAGCCCCCAGTTCCAGAGGTTCGATCCTCCCGTGTTGCTGTAGTGGTAGCGGCGGCAGAATTCGATGACATCCCGGTGCGCGACGGCTGACACGGTCATGTCTCGCACGGCTGGGAAGGTGGACAGATCTTCCACGTCCCACAGCGCCAGCTCTTCCGGATCTCTCACGGTGACCCCCCAAAGAATCGCGTGTCTTCGTTGCGGAAGTGCGCGTCCATCCGGCGGAACATTTCGCCAGGCGTGGCGCGCGCGTACCAAATATCGGCGTCGTGCTCCGCGCGCTGCAGCAACGGCCAGAGGTAGTCGGCGCAGGCATCCCAGCCACGACAGAACCCCTCGAACTCTGCCTGCTCCAGCGGCGTGCGCTGCGGCGGTTCGAGGGGTGCTAGGTCTTGTTGTCCATCTGGATTAGACCGACCGTCTTGTCCATCTGGAGAACGATGTGTGATAATGACCACGGGTCACCTTTCGGATCGGTTCGCCGATCTACCTTGGTCGGGCGGGTGTTCTCCGAGAGGGTCACAGAGGTGTGACCCTCTCGAACTTTGCTTGGGCGGATTCTACGCCCTCCGCTCCTGAATCTCAGGCTTCAGTTGAGAGCGACGGCGCCTTTGAACCGAATGTCCCGGATCACCTGAGGCGTGGTGCCGGAGTACGTGACATCGCCCACCTGGTCCACGAGAGCCGACGGGTTCGAGAGGCCCGCGTTCGATGCGCCCGGGAAGTAGTCGCCCGGTACGAGATCCGGCGGAGGCGTCGGGGTCGGCGTCGGTGTGGGTGTCGGCGTCGGCGTCGGCTTCGGCTTCGGCTTCGGCGTCGGCTTCGGCCGAGGCCTGACCACCGCCGGCGTCACCAAGATCGCGGCGCCGGCCACGATGATGAATGCTCTGCGAGAGATCATCGTTCGTCCTTCCGGTTCATTCGATGCAGGTCCCAGACGTACCAACCGGTAATCGCCATGACCGCCACGAGCCCGAGCACCCCGAGCAACGCGAACAGCCAATCGAGGAGCGTCATCGTTGCCTCCGTCGAATCTCGGACGCGAACCGGTCCAGTTGCGTGACCGCCCGGCGCATCATGTCAGCGCTCACGCGGTCGCGAGAGATGCTCGTGTGCACCCCGAGTGCCTCCGTGACCCGCGCGTGGTCGGCGTCCGTCAGCGGGGGAAACATGCTGGTCGGATAGTGCGACGCCATGTCCGCGGCCGCGTCCTCGACGGCCTTCGCCCGAGCCTCGCGGACGACCTTCCGCCACTTCTTGGCCTTCATCGGTCGTCCTCCTCTGGGAACAGCTGGGCCCAGCACTCAGGATGCGTCCCGGTCATGACCAGCTCCCGGAAGTCGCTGTCCCGATGCGGCAGCGCCTGCTGGATCAGGTAGTAGGGTTTCCCATCCTCACGGGTGAGAGTGAGTGCGTTGAATTCGGCCTGGGTGAGATAGAGCTCACTCGTCTCGCCGCAGACGACGCACGGTGGCGTCTCGATCTTCACGTCATCATGGTGGCGCGCGAAATACGGTCCGTGGTACATGGCTCATTTCCTTCTCTCCCAGATAGAAACCTCGATGTCGAGGCGGATACCGAACGCCTCAGCCGCGCGACGGAGCTGGTCGATCGTCAGGTCCGCGATGTTCCCCAGCGCCAGAGGCGTCTCCACCGTCTCTAGGGGCGGATCTGAGAGGCTCGGGACTGGAGTCGGGACGGTCACTCCAGGTCGATGCCACCGACCCGCCCTCGTCCCCTCCAGCGTCGCCTCGATCTCCTCCCGAATCACGAGCCGGAGTCCGGCGTCCGTCTTCGGTGCGGCCGCATTCGACCCGGGCGCGTACCCGGGTTCGGGCGCGTTCTCAGTCATTGCTGGGTCCTCCCCATGTTCAGCAGCGGCTTGAATGCCTTGCGGACTAGCGCCTGAATTCGGGCGCAAGCGACGGCCAACGGATCGAACATCCAGTCCGGCTGCACCGCGTACTCGACCGCGCCCAGGTAGTAGCCCTTGGCGATCGCATCATAGGGGCCGTACAACACAGCCGCCAGCAGCTCGTCGTAGTCGGATTGGCTGATCAGAACCCGATCGCCGAGCGGCAGACCTACGATCCCGAATTCGAGGCTGAGATCTCGGATCAGCTGGTTACGCAGCGGAATGCTCATCAGCTGGCCCCTCGCATCGTCGCGCCGATAATGAGCGGAGGCAGCATCACGATGGTCGCCTGTTCGGCGGCACCCTCACTCCAGCCCCGTGCGATCAGGTTCGTTCGCATCGTCGTCATCACGTCAGCGATTGCAGTGAGATCTTCGAGAACCGCCAGCTGCTCCCTCGCGTCCAGACTCATGGTGTGCTCCTATCGCTTGCATACAGTTGCGCTTCCGCGCGTTCAGTGCTGACCTCGGAACGCAGCGCGTCGCCCTGCGCCCGCATCCATTCGAGGCGGGCCACGTACGACGACACCTCGGCTTCGGCCAGTCGGTACTTCGTGTGCAGGTCATAGATCTCGTCGTCAGCATCGGCCAGGTCGTCGAGCTGCCCTGCGGTCATCTTCGGATCGGTGTGTCGCGTACGGACCTTGAACGCGCCTCGCGCGTGCTCGTAATCGGCCCTCGCGGCACCCGCCCTGGCGCGCACGTCTCGATATGCGCGCACGGACTTATCCCAACGAGCCAGATGGTTGTTGAGAGCCTGCTGTGATGTCAGAGGCATTACGTCCTCCACTTCCGCGGCTGGATGCCGTCGGCTCGGCGTCGTCTCTCGGATCGTTCGCGCCAGTACGCCCGAGCGACGAGTTCGCACGATGGTGTCGCCGGGCAGTCGTCCCCGCGGCAGCCGCGCTCGTATCCGCCGCGCGTTCCGTGCGTCTTCGGTGCGTACTTCGGTGGGTAGCCCAGCTCCTTCCGCTTCCGCGAACAGGACGACTCCGGGTGCCCCGTCTGGCGCGCGATCTCCACGATCGGAGCGTCAGCATCAGCGAGGATACGGAGACGCTCCAGTTCGCCCTCCTGCCACGACCTGGACCTGTTTGAGGCTGGTTTCTGCACCTGCACACGCCGCGCGGGGCGACGAGCGCGCTTCGGTCGAGGCGGAGGCTTCGACCGTCGTTTCGAGGCGGCCGCCAGCAGTTCATGTTCCGCGCGCACGTACTCGGCGAGATCCGTCGCCGACGCGCCAGAATCCACGAGCCGACGGAACCCGAAGTCCCCGCTGTACCTCGTGAATGCGTCCAGACAGGTCAGTCCGGATCGGTCTTTGCCGATGCACGCCATGGCGTGGCAGCCGAGTCGGAAACCCTCGGGCATCCCGTGCGGGAAGTCCAATGAATCATGCATCAGATCACCCACTCCGGTTCCAATACGTGCGTCTGCGTGTGCTTGAACAGCCACCGGGCGCACTGACGCCACTCGCGATCCGTCGTCATCCCGAAGACCGCGAACGTCGTCCCGCATAGCGGACATGTCACGCTCATCAGTCGTCCTCCGGTGGGGATGCCTTGTCATCTGGGATCTCACGAGAGTCCCAATCGGACACCCGCCCCTCGACAGGTTCGGACGTATCGACGACCTCCGCCCCCGCCAGGGTGCGCGCCTTCATCACGTCTCGCGCGACCTCCAGCACCTTGCCCACAGTGACATCAGCGGGCGGCTCCGAGAGATCGTAGTGCGCCAGCATCGCCGTGAAGTGCTTGACGAACCGCGGGTTGAACCGATGCCCAAGCTCTTCCTTCGCCTCGACATCCTTGCTGATCGCGCGCAGTTCGTCGATCGTATTGGCGTCCAAGATCTGCACGGCCCAATTCGTCTTCGCCACCGGCACGTTCGCCGCCGGCACGGGACGCTCCTGCGGAGGCGATGCGGCCGCCTCCGCAGTCGCCGCCGCTGCATCGTCATCGTCGCCACCTGGAGCGAGTCCCGTGACCGCACACAACGTGTAGCGGCGCCCATACGTGATCGCCCCGCCGATCGCCTGCGGCGAGTCCGAATCCCGGAGCGGGTAGAACCCCTCGATCGTCTGCTCGCTGTCCGCGTGGACCAGCGAATAATGCAGCACGAATCCGAACGTCTCGTGCATCGTCGGTCGTGCCGTGAACGCCAGACCGTTCCGTCCCAGCAGCGGCAGGATCATCGGCGTCACATCCGCGAGATCCGCGTACTGGTACGAGTACAGGAACTTGCCTTCGCGGTTCTTCACCTCGGCCGTGGTCGTCTTCGGCAGCGGCGGGATCACCGCCTGCACCGCAGCGAGCGCCGCGGCGAGATTCGGATGGCTCACTACCTCGATCGGCAGCGCCGTCTCAACTGGCTCAGTCATTCCCGTTCCTTCCCTAGTTTGGTCACCGTCACCCGTGCCGGGAACGAATGTCCCGGCACCAGCAGATGCTTCGTGTACTGCTCGCAGTGCGTCGCCCAGGCCTCCGAGATCCGCTGCATTTCTGCGAACAGTTCTGGGTTGGCCGCCTCCGCCTGGGCGTAGTCGATCTCGTCAACCTCGCCCGGCTTCTCGACCCGACCCGGCGTGTACGTCACTCGGATGTCATCCGCCACCTGGGAACGACCCGAGGTCAGCAACAGGCGATATGCCGCTTCCTTCCGCTCCCGTACAACCCTCTCGATGCCCAGCGCAGCGAGGTACTCTTGCGCGTCTCGGGTCACGTTCTCGTCCACCGGATGCGCGCTCATCGCCGCCTCGTCCAGAGCGGCGAGGAAGTTGCGCGCCAACTCCTCGAGCTCGGCGATCATGACCTCGTCGCGCTGCACCCACTCCCACTGGAGACGACCGGGTACGAACCCGCCCAGCGGGCCGACGAGTCGCTGCTCCCAGGCGAACAGACACCAGTCGGCGCCAGTCACGCGCATCTGCCACTGCACCTGTGCGTCGTAGCCGTATTGCGCGAACAATTCGGACCCGGGGCCGATGTCCTCTTCGCCGGCCGTCTTGATCTCGGCAATACGCAGCGCCTCGTCGAAGTCCACACCCATAGCGTCCGGTGACGCGAGGAACCGCGGTTCGTCCGGCGCATGGAAAACCCGCGTCTCGTGTCGCATGTTCAGCACGTCACGCAGTCGCGCGGCGATCACGATCTCGCGCTGGTTGCCCCAGTCCGTGAACGCATTGCCGGTGAACGTATCGACTTCCCAACCCAGTTTGAGCGATATGAGGCGAGGGGTGCTGATCTTGCCCAGTCGGAGATCTCGCACCTGGGTCGCCGTGATGCCCCGGTCGCGTTCCGCCAGCCACGCGCGGCGGTCTCGATCTGACGCGCCCGCGTACTTCTCCAGCAGTTCGAGTGCGTTCATCACGAATCTCCGATCGCCCGGCGGTTCGACAGTTCGCCCATGTCGTCATCCGGCATCGGGCCGTACCACATGCGCCCGCCGACGATCTCACCCTCGACGCTGATCAGCGTCCTCGCTCGGTGATACCACCACCGGCCGTCGAGCGGGGCGGCGTGCGTCTCGAAATTCAGCTCGATCGCCTGGTACAGCAGCACCTCGAAAACATGCCGAGAACCGTCATCGTCTTCGTGCAGAATCCACGTACGCATCACGGCGCCTCCCTCGAAAAGAATGCCCAGCCAAGATAGATGGAGCCTCCCCGGCAGATCTCGTCGATACTCGTGTAGCGCAGACCCCCGCCCCGAGCTTCCAACACGGTACGACCGCCGCCGCACACATCCACGACCGCGTGCCCATAGGGCTCGATCAGGAAGAAATGCACAGCGCCGACAGGCGCCTCCAGGCGACTCGGGAACAACGCCGCGGCGCGTTTCGCGAGCTCCCTGATCGACGGTGCTTCGGGAGCGACGCCGAGGCGAGACAGCAGCGCGCCGTCCCATCCACCCCAGCCGCCCCAATGCCTATCGTCAACGTCCCTCACCGGATGCTTGATCACCCAGTTCAAGATCTGATTCGTGTTCATGGTTCATCCCTCCCCAGTAGGGAGTCCATCCACACCGTCTGTCGCCGACGGATCGAACCGCCTCGGCGCCAGCGCTGGGATCATCAGCCCCGTGTGCGCCGGCCAGTGCGCGACCGTCATCCCCACCGGCAATTCCTCGTACATGTCTCGCGGCAACATCACCCGCCAGAGGTGGTTGCCCTCCGCGTCGAGACCGTAGTCTTCGAGCGGCAGGTTCTCGTAAATGGTGCCGTCGCGGTACTCCACCGCCACACCCTCGGGCTGGTCCATCACTCGACCTCCACCCATCGCTCGACGGTCGTCAGCAGATGTTCGTAGTCGCCGCTCATCGCGTCGTCTCGGAACTCGTTGATCTCCGCCACCGGCACCTTCGCTGCACGCATCGCAGCCGCCACGCGGCCAACGATCATGAAACCGTTGCCGTCGTATCCGATCAGCCGAACAGAAATGTCCGGGTACCTCACGTCGTCGCTCATCGTCATCCCACCCATTCCCTGATTTGGATCCACGCTCCCGGTTCAGCGGCATAGCGCTTCCGAACCAGCAGATCGGTGCACTGGCCGTCGTTGCGCCAGAGCCCAGATTCCGTGATCGCGTCCAATATGGCCCGCGTCAACTTATCGACATCCGGAGCGACCGACGGCAGTTCGCGCGTCACCGTCGCCGGTCGCGGCAGACGGAATTCTATGTCCACGATGCAGGCGCCCTCGACGTAGTCGGCTGTCGCGTCGTGAATGTGCGTCGCGACGAGCGTGCGCCACGCCCAGAGCGCCGTGCCGTTCCGATCTCGGAGAAACGGCTTCCCGTGTTTCGTGACCCCAGCGATCTTCGATCCCTGAGATTGCGGCAAGCCCGGCACAAACCCCGCGTATAGCGTCTGCGATTCGGTCGGCTCGTTCATGCGGGCCGTTCTCCGTCGGCGTGCCACTTGTCGAAGTTGTGGTCCGGGCCGAGCTGCCGTTCGTGGCCCAATTCGCCCAGTCGTTCGGAGGTCGATTTGCCCCAGCAATGTCGGGGGTAGAACTCCGAACCCTTGTGTTCATGCCAGTCGTGCTCATCGTGGGCATCGACCAGGGCACACTGCTTGACGTAGCTGTATGGTCCGTTCATGATCCATCCTTCCCAAACTTCTCTCGGATCTCGATCCGGGTCAGCGCGTCCCATCCGCCCGCCAGCCAGAATCGGGGGCCATCCGAATACTCCGCATATACCCAATCGGCGTTCAAGAGTTCGCGGCACGTCTCGATCGAGAGGCCAGACCGTTCAGATACGAAGCGGGCCGCGTCCGTGCTCGCTCTCCGGGTCATGGGTCTCGTCCCCAGCCCACCACGATCCAGCCGACCACGAATGCGAGCGCGACGAGCGCACCGCTGATCACCCAATCCGCGACGCTCATGGCCCCCGTCGCCCTCCCCCGATCACGAACGACTCGAAGCGAATCGGCGAGATCCCCGGTGCCGTGATCGAATGACATTTCTGACACTCGCTCGCCTGTTTCCAGGTTTTGACCTGCCGCCTGGCGATCGTCGCGTCAGCGTCGCACATCAGGAGCATCAGGTCGCCGCAGTGGCGGCAGCGCAATGACTGGGTGGCGTCACTGGAGCATTTCTCCACGTCGCAGCGGATATGCACATCGAAGTCGAGATGTGCGATCAGCTCTGTCTGGCTCATCATGGCCCCTCCTCCGTGATCTCGTCGTGGAATGTGTCTCGGATGATCAGGAAGTCGGTGTAACCGCGATAGACGTAGCCGTGATCCCAGTCCGGTTGGTGGCCTCGCACCTGGACATAGCGGCGATTGACGGCCTCCACCAGCAGCGTCATCACATGCAACGTCGCCACGTCCACCTCGGCCTCGTCGGTCGCCTCGCCCAGTTCACGCAGCAGGAAGTCGACCAGGTCGATCCGGAGGTCTTCGTCGGGGTCGACCAGACGACGGCGGAGGAATTCGGCCCTTTCGACCAGATCCTCCGCCTGTTCGTTCACGACATGCTCGATCGCGGCTCGATCGAAGGTGTAGGCGCCAGTGCGGCCGTTCCCCTTCGAGAGCACCGGGAGGAGTCCCGCGGCAGCTCGACGACAGACGGCATCCCGCGAGATCCCCAGAATATGCGCGGCCTCGACTGCGTTGATTCGCTCGCCCATCATGGCGTCCCTTCCTTCCCCTGGCTCCCCATCGTACGCGCCTTCGCGGGCATGCGAAAGAGGCCCCCACCTCGCAGGGGGGAGCGAGGCAGGGGCGGTGATGACCCGGTAGGCGACGATCTGAGAGGTCGAAGCCAGTCGGTGATACGAACACACGCGGCCAACGCGGTTATGCGCCCCAGGCGTCACCTGGCCGCTGCGTTGCCGCTATTCGTCGGTCCGGGCCGGGCAGGCGTCTGCTGGATGGTTCTGGCGCATGGTGCGAGCTGCGATCGGGTCAGCGGGGTTGTGCTGCTCGCACGTAGGCAGCCGTTGCGTGGTGTCCACGAGACCACACGGGGCCTTGGGGCACGGGCACTCATCCTCGATGTCGTGCCCGTGCCACTGTCGGCCCATGTGCCATCCGGTGATCGTCATCCGCGCTTCAGGGTCGGCACGTTCGGCGCCGTGACCACCAGGTCGAACAGACCGGCCAGGTAGGCGTAGACGACGAACACCGGGCCCGTGTATGCGGAAACATCGAACGCTGGTGAAGCCGCGTCCGCGACCACGGCGGTCGCGACGACCAGGCCGACGATGCCGAGAACGATGTTCGCGACCTTGCGAACAGCCGGATTCCCGATGATGACGTTCGGCGTCAGAACCGGGGTGGTGTCAGTCATTTCATTCATCCCTTTCATTGCACCCGAGGTCATTCCCCGGATGGGTCAGAGCGATCCTCCTCGAATGCTCCGCGCCCGCGCGTAGAGCGCCGAACGAATCGCGAATTCTTGTGCTGTCAGCGCACGGGTACTCGGCAGGAGAGCATCGGCCGAATCCGTCACCGCGCGAGCGCGCGCCTCCCGCACGACCTTGCGCCACTTCTTCGCCTTCATCCGTCATCCCCCGATCCGGCCCAGCGTGTTGATCACCGCGATCGCCACGGACACACCAGTCGTCAGCGCCAACGCCACCAGCGTGATGAACGTCGCCCGCTGTGACGTGACCGCGCGCTCGATCTTCTCGTGCAGCGCTTCGACCATGATGTTCACCTCGGACTTCGGGACGAACGTCGAGGTCTGATCGGTCAGCGTCTGCCGAAATTCATTCACGCTCTCGAACCGACGGGTCGCCGCGTCCTCCGCCTTCGATACGGCCTTCTCGGCGGCAGCCAGAGCTGCGGCGACCGCGGCCACGTCGGCCGCACGCAGCTCCTTCGCATGCAAGTTCTCCCGGGCGATCACGTCCATGATCCGCTTCTCCAGCTCGCCGCGGAGATCGTCCTGCCGTTCGATCGCCGCCCTCACGAGATCCAGCACGTTCTTCGTCGGATCGACGACCGGCTCATTGTTCCGATCCGTCGCCGGGCCCAGTCCGCTCATCTGTCCGTCAGGCATCGCACTCACCCTCCGTCCCACGTCATCGGGGGACGCGGAAGACATCCCATTTCTGTTTCAGCAGGCAGCCCTGCTCCGTCGCCGCGTACAGGGTGATCGTACTCCGCGGATCCACGGTGATGACCTCGGTGCGTTCGTGGCCCGGTTCGGCGAACTCGTCGAGGAAGAATGGGGCTGACAGGAACTTGAACCCGTCACGCGTGAACGTCACACACAGCCAGTAGTCGTCCGCTGTGAAATTCACCACCGCGAACGTGTACGGCGTCGGCGGCTCCGTCGGCGTCTGATACTCGTAAACGATCTGGACATCCGGGATGCTGGGTCGAGCGGCTTCGGCCGGTGCGCTCACTCCGAGCACGAGTCCCGCCACGGCCAGCGCTGCGATAACGATCTTCATCTCTCACTCCATCGGATCCAGCCACACATACACCACGAACGCTCCAAGCGCCGGCAGGAACAGAAACACCCCGGCGACGATCACCCGTCCCGTCCACAGCACATGGCGGTGATGCCTGGACAGGATCCCGAAACGCTGTCGGGCCATCGGACCTCACATTCCGAGCCTCGTCGCGCTGGCGTCGAGGAATACCTCCGCCAGCGCTTCAGCGTCGATCTCGACCGAGACACCCTCGCGTGCGAGCGCGGGCGCGAGTGCAGCGGCGAGAGCCCCGATATCGACATCCGGTGTGAGATCGTCATCCCACGCGTCGAAGCGCGCCGTGATCTCCGCGAACGATGCGTCGATCCCAGCCTGCAACGCGCGCATGGGCACGGCCTCGTCGGCCGCCATGTTCAGGCACGCCTGGCGCTGCACATCCCACTGCCGATCGGAGACGTTGACGCCGTTGAACACCAGCGCGAGATTCGCGGCCTCCTCCAGCGAGGTCGGGTAGTAGATCCCGCCGACTTTCAGGAGCAGACCGGCTCGGCCCGGCGCCCAGATGTAACGTGCGGCGACATCCTGCGAGATCGGGGTGACCCCCCCGCCGGTCGGGACCGCGCCCGCATACCGAGCGCCCGCGTAGTTGTCCGACCAGCCCATGTACTCCATGAACGTCTTGGCTGCGGAGTACCCGCCGACGGACTGCAGCCCGAGCGCGGTGTTCACGCCAGGGATCCCCATCGGCTCGCGGACCGCGAACGTCGCCATGAACACGTTGTCCCCGCCGGGTGTCACGCCGACGCCGCCGTGGCCCGGTTTGCCGGTGGAGGTTCGATTCCGCCACCAGTGCACCGCCCCGGCGGGCGCGGCGGCCGCGTTCGTGTTCTTCGGATTCGAGCGCAGCCCGACATCCCAGATCGTCGGGCCGGACAGACTCGGCCCCCAGCCGGGCGTGGTGAACACGCCGAACCGGAAGCACAGGTTCCCGCACATCTGATCCCAGGTCGACGGGTCGCCGGCCGTGTGCATCGAAGGGCGAGGATATCGAGCGGCGAAGGCCCGCGCCTGATCGAGGAGTGTCATCTACTCCGCCAGTCGTTCGGCGCTCGCGTTGAGGAACACCCTCGCGAGCTCGACCGCGTCCACCTTCGCCTCGATGCCCTGCTCAGCGAGCGCAGGCGCGAGGGCAGCGGCGAGCGCAATCTCGTCCACGTCGGGCGTCAGGTCGTCGTCCATCGCGTCGAGTCGTGCGAAGAGCTTGAGGAACGCCGCGTCGAGGCCCGTCTGGACCGCGCCGAGCGCCTTCTCCTCGTCGGCGGCGATGTTCAGGCACGCCTGGCGCATGACATCCCACTGTCGGTCGCCCACGGTGAGGCCACCGAACGCATCCTGCATCGCCTGCGCCTCTTCGAGGTTCTTCGGGTAGTAGATCCCGCTGACTTTCAGCAGCAGGCCCGCTCGGCCATTCGACCAGATGTACTTCGCCATGATGTCTCCTTGCTTGATAGGTGTTACGTCGCCGCCGGCCGTCTGCGCACCTGCGATCATTTCGAGGATCCGGAAGGCCGGGCCTGCGCACGCGGTCGCGTACCCCTCGGCTCCGCCCGTCCACTGGTAGACGTTCTTGTGTTCCCAGAACCCCGGCAGCGCGTGTCGGAATGGGATGCCGTAGAACTTCGCGATCTCCGCGTCGAGTCGCTTCACCGTGGCGAGCGTCTCGGCGGAGAATCCCCACGTCGGATCGCCAGTCGAGTTGAGGATCTCGTACGTGATCGACTGGCCATCGTAGGTACCCGACGACGACGTGAACGCGCGTCGAGACTCGGGCACGATGCCGATGATCTCCGTGCCGGCGATGAAGTAGTTCGGCGTGACCGTACGACCGCCGGGCAGGAAGTTCGCGAGCACGCCCGCTTTGCCGGTCGCGGCCGTGTGGTGGTGCCCGATCCCGACGACCGGGCGCGTGCGCGCCGAGCTGTCTTGCAGGTTGACCTGGAACCCGGTGACCAGCGGTGACCACTCGCGCGTCGGCATCAGCCAGCCCCGCCTCTGCGCCACGGAACGTCGTCGCCGGCACCCTCCAATCGGCGGACTACCTCGTCGTATTCCTCATTCGTGAGGCCACGCCCAGTCCTGCCGTCGAAGAACCAGTCCGCGGCGGGCCCCTCGGGCACCTTCGATCGATCGAACTCCGGAGGGTCCGGTTCGCGTTCGTCATCCATGATGGGCTCCCTTCATTGCAGCGACCTGGCGATCGCCACGAGCTCCGGGCCGTAGCTCAGCGCCGGCGCCCACTTGCCGCCGAGCTCCTCGAAGTTCTCGCATCGGTGCTGTGTCACGAACACGTAGCGAGGATCAACGATGAGCTGATCCGTGACCGGCCACCCGGCGTACGCCCGAAGGTGCTGGACGTGCGCCTCTGCCCCCACCGCCCAGCTGGCGAACATGGAGTGAGCGAGGGGCTTGTCGTCGTCGGTCACCCCGGGGTAGAGGTTCTGCCACCGGATCTTGATCCCGGCCGTGTTATAGAACTCGGGTCGGACGTTCCCGCCGAAGTTCCCCCAGCCGGTTTCCTTCCCCGACTGAGCGATCACGCCGACGGGATCGACACCGTATTTCAGGGCGGCCGCCCAGAGCGGGTCGAACATCTCAGCCCTGAATCGAGGATGGACGCCCGCTCGAACGGTGAGCCTGTTGAGCACCGTTTCCTTGGTCGCTGACGGTGGTCCGATTATCCGCATTCCCTCTTCCCTCTCGTCGAGAATGAACAACTCAGAAGTCCTCCCGAAGGCGGCCGTCCGGCAGCGTCGCCTCGGGCTTCCCCTCGCAGGGGAACTCGTCGATCATCCGCTCGAACGACACGAACACCGGCACCCCGAAGTAGTGCCCGGGGATGCCCGCCTGGTTCTGAGGATCGTCCATCAGCAGCGCGACGATCCTCGCCATGCTGCAGCGGAATCCGCGCGGCCCGAGGGTGACCAACCCCCAGCCCTCGATGACCCCCGACATGAGCAACCCGTCCGGCGTCGGCTGGAAGTCGTTCGACCCATCGAAGAACCCATAGAACCCGCACTCGTGCACCTTGAAGTGATCGCGCTCGGGCGGATCGAAGGGCTCGTCAGGTTCGGCCCAGATCACGCTATCGACCTTCGCGGCCGTGGGGTAGTACCCCCGCGCCCGACTGGGGTTCGAGATCGCCTTGCGGCAGAGCGCGGTGTTCTCGCCGAGCACCCACTTCTGCTTGTGGAACAGACCGCAGAGGTACCCGTCCTGCGTGATCTGCCACTTGCGCGCGCCGCGAACCTCGCCGACGCCGTAGCCGTATTCGCTGTAGTCCGCGTGGCCCACGAGACGCCTACTCGACTGGGACTTCCTCCGGCTGCGGCACGGTCATCGGCTCAGTCAGGGGAACGACTTCGATGTGCTTCAGCGGCTCTCCGATATCTCCCATCGCGACCGCCTCCTCTCCTTCCGAGGCAAGGGGTTTCCTTACTCCCATTCTGGACCGCTCGCCCGATCTCCCAATCCCGGCGGGCGGCGTTTCATAGCGTGATCGGCGGACGGCGACCCTGCCACTGGGCGCCGTCGTACCACCACGAGGTCTGGGGCAGGTACGTGATCGTGACCGTCTGTTCCGGAGACGTGGTGCCGCCGACGGTCGCTGTGACGCCGATGACCGTCGAGCCGCCGGGCGGCATCACGGAAGGGGATACGAACGTTCGGGTGGCGCCGGATCCGCCGAACGACACTGGGATGCCGGAGACGACTCGCCACGTCCAGGTGGGCGAACCCGCGCCGGAGAGCGTAGCGGTCACGGTCACCGTGATCTCCGGTTCGACCGTCTGCGGTGTGATCGGGTTGACCATGACCGCGGCGGTGCCGGTCAGCCCCGCGCGGCCGACGCGCAGCTTCGGTATGGACGACCCAGTGCCCGTGAGCCCAGCACGACCGACGCGCAGCTTGGCCGCATCGAGCGTCAACCCAGCTCGGCCGGTGCGCAGCGTGACCATTAGACGGTTGCCCCCTCCTCGTGGTACAGGTTGCCCCAATCACTGATCGCGGAGATCGTGGCGCCACTGAGCGTGAACGTGTACGTCGTCGGTGTGCTCGTCACCGCCTGGGTCCACGTCTGCCGCACCGTCGATCCCTCGAACAACCGCACGACCGCATTCGCCGTGCCCGTGTCCGTCCACAGCCGCAGTACGACCGAGCCCGACGCCTTCGGGTTCGAGGGCGCGAAGCGGTGCCGTCGGTTGACCTCCGTGCCGGACAACGACGGCGATTCGACATACGTGGCATCGCTCTCGTCAGAGAGCGCCTGGCCCTCCGTCGCAGAACCGCCAACGATCGTGTGCGTTCCAACGCCGGTGCCGTTCATCGCCAGGTCGCGCATTTCCGTCGCGCCAGCGAGCGGCACTCGCACCTCGACCGTGTCGGTCCCCGTCAGGGCACCGTCGTCCGTCACCTGAAGCTGGAGGATGTAGAGATTCCCCGCCGCGCCCGCCGTGAATGAGGGCGTCATCGTCGTGCCGCCTGTCAGCGACGGCGCACCCGAGGTCGGGAATAGGAACGTCCACACCTGGCTCACGATCGAGCCGTCAACATCATTGCCCGAGCCGGACAGGTTCACCGTGGCGGAGGCCGCGACGTTCTGATTCGTTCCGGCATCGGCCGTCGGCGGCACGTTCGTACCCACCGGCGGGTTCAGATCCGTCGCGGCCGGGTCATAGCCCCAATCGTCGAAGTACCCCTGCCCGGTGATGACCGCGGTAGAGGGCTTGATCCCGACCCGGACGGTGGAGTACGACGTCGCCCCGGTGTTCCGTCCCGTGAGCAGTCCGGAGTCCGCGATCGGTGTCGTCGAGTCGAGGGCGAAGTACGCCGCACGCACGGTGCCGACCGTGGCAGATCGGGTCGCGAACAACGACACCCGGTACCAGGTGTTCAGCGCCATCGCCGTGGGGGACGTCCAGATGTTCGCGATCGCGTCGTCGCGGATGCGGATCGCACCGGTCGTTGTGAGCTCGATATTCAGCCGCTGCAGCGTGCCGTCACCGAACCAGATGAGCCCGAGATCACCGGACGGGTACGCGACGAGGCGAACGTACGCGTCCACGGCGAGCGTATCGGTCGCGGTGATCGCCTTGGAAAAGTAGCAGCCGCCCGAGGTGGACGTCGCGGTCATCAACGCCGACCGGGTGCCGTGCGCCGCCTGCGCGGTCGAGATCGTCGCGGTGCCGCCCGTCACGACCGGGAAGTCCGACCCGGAGTTCGCGCCCGTGAGGTTGTCGCCGTTGGTCCCGGACTCGAAGCCCCACCTTGTCAGAGTCATGATCTATCCGTTCACTCGTACGTTGAATGGCGTGGAGGTGTCGAAGGGATCGCCGCTGACGAACCACCTGTGATTGCCGGTCAGCGTGAAGACGATCGCGGACGAACTGGCGCGGATCGCGTTGTTCTGGCCGGAGGAGTAGTTGAACCCGAAGTGGTTATCGATGATCGCATTCGGCGGGACCGCGCCGGCGGGGAACGCGCCAGGGATGCCCAGCATGTTGATCCCGACCACGCCGCCGTCGATCCAGTTCTTCTCGAAGTGCATTTCCGCCGGCATCGTGAGGTTGTTGATCATGATCGCCGACGTGGAATGTCCACCCGGAAGCGCTGGGTTCGGATCACCGATGGTCGGGTCGAGGAACCCCTCGATCCGGTTGCCGACCATCCTGAGTCCCGCGCCTCCGTGCCACTGGATCCCATCGTTGTGCGTGAACCCGTCCGGCTGGGTCGTCGTCAGGAACCCGCCGAGATCATGGATCCAGCAGCCCTCCAGCACGACATCGGTACGAACGCCGCCGTTGATCGGTGCAGCGCCGCAACCATCCACGGCCTGTCGGAACTCGCAGCGGCGAGCGGTCCAACCTCGACCCAGCAGATTGTTCGACTGATCGCTGGGGATCCGCGCCGCGAACAGGCAGTCCTCGAAGACGTTATTGGTCGATGTCGCGTAGCGGCACAGCACCGAGTTCGAGTCGATCCCGTTCCCCTCGAACATGCAGTTGCGGAACGTCTTATTGGCTCCAGTCAGGAAGACGGCGCCCTGATACCGCTGGTCGGTGATGACCTGGGGGTTCGTCGTCGAGATCGTCTGATTGCCAGTAACGATCGTGAGCGCTGACGGCGGCGTGAGCAGCCCCGCGTTCGTGGAGTCCGGGAAGTAGTTACCCGGCACGAGCTGATCTCGACCGATCGTCAACGTCGGCCGGCCAGGTGCGAGCCAGCCGGGAGTCAGGTGGTTGTAGCCGTAGATCACATTCGGAATGCTCATGTCAGCGCCATGTATTCGTACTTGCCCAGAGCTTGCGTGGAACCGATACCGATCCACGATGGCAGCACGGTCGGCTGGGTGGGACCGAACGCCTGCACGAGCTGCACGCCCGTTGGTTTCGTCGCCGGCAGCGCGGGGTACGCGCCGGAGGCGTATCGCCAGATGAGCACCGCGGCGGTGCCCCCGCCCCCGCCTCCGCTGTTCGCGGCCTCCACGAGCGCATCCTGCACGTTCGTCGCAGTCAGCGGGAAGACCGGGGAGAAGCTGATCCCGGTGGCCGCGTGGCCGTGATTGCCGGGCGCCGCCTGCGTGCCGGAGGTTCCGAGCGTGAGGTTCGACGTGCCGTTACCGGTGCCCGCGCCGATCGCCCCGCGAGCCGCCTGCGCATCGACCGCCGTCATGACAGCACGACCGACCGCCGTCGAATCGAAGATCCCAGTCGCCAGGTGGGTGTGCGTTGACGGCGGGAACGACGACGGGTACCCGGGCAACGCTGCCACCTGGCCGTACGTCGTGAATCCTCCGCCGGATCCGCCGACGACGGTCCCCCAGACCACATCGAAGTCCACGCCCGAATTCTTGACCAGCGACTGGCCCGCGGCGCCCCCAGGTGGCAACGACTGCACAGCAGCATTTGCCGCGTCCACGGCCGACTGTGCCGCAGCAGCGGCAGACGTTGCTGCGTCGGCTGCTGCTGCGGCGGCCGCTGCCCCGTGACTCCCGAATACCGAGGTCAGCGGCGTCACGATGCCGGACGGGGTCCGGGCGAATACCTGCGTCAGCGCGGAGACGACCTTGAACGGCGGGAACAGTCCCGTTGGCGATGCCCTCAGTTCGGTCAGCGGGCTGCCGCCGAGATCCGTGATCGCCAGCGCCGTGTTGAAGCTCGTGTCCGCTGGATCGTAGACCGACGCGGTCGCATTGGGGATAACGACGCCCGCCGACGGGTCGATCGCCAGCGCGTAATCGAAGTAGTCCACAGCCATGATTCGCTCCTCAGCTCGTCGCCCACGCGGACAGCGAGCAATCGTCCACGTCGATATCGTTGCCCGCCGACTCTCGTTGCCCAGTCAGGTAGAAATTCGTGATCCCGGCCGGGAGGGCGACGCGAGCGAACAGGTCCACGAACACCGGCACATCCGAGCCCGAGGCGTTGTTGTGGGATCGGAACCGGTCGACTTCCGTGCCGTTCACCGCCCCGTACTTCAGTCGGAACGTGCCCGCCGAGTTGAACCCATCCGAGTGCCACCAGAGCCGCGCGTGGATGTCCACCAGTCCCGCCTCGGCGATCGTCACGCCGAGCTTGAGCACCTGCGTGTCCGTGCTAGACGACAGGTTCACGCCGCTGCCAGACTCAATGAACGTGATCCGGGTCGTCTGCGGCGGGGTGTAGTTCCCGACACCGGTCCCGGCTCGGATCCACACCGCGGAGCCGAGCGCATCGATCCGCCGCTCCCATCGGACGGTGCCGATCGTGATAACGGTGCCGACCCGGGTCAGGTACGACCGCACGAGATCATCCCTGCCCCACGCACCACCGTTCCCGACGAACGCGCGGAGGTCGCAGAACTCTTGAATCGTCGTCTGTCCTGCGGCGACGCGCAGCAGCCACAGCGGCTGGAAGTCCTCGACTCCGGGGTTGTGCAGAATCGAAGGGATGGCCTTCGCTGCGCCACCGGCAACGCGGACGACGGACGAGGTCGCAGTGCCCCAGATCCGACGCAGCGCGATCAGATCCCACCTTGAGCCGGAGGAGACCGACGGCAGGTTGATCGTCACGGAGGAATCCGATTCGACGAGAACGCCGTGGCCGGCGGCGGTCCCCGGCGAGATATCGACGTTCCGATCACCTGGCGCGGAGTTCGCGCGGAAGCTGTCCGCGTCCGGAATGCAGTACTCGGAACCGCCGGCCCACGGAATCAGCTGTGCCCAGCCGACATCTGTCACCGTGCCGGCGTAGCCAATGTTCGTGAACGTCATGCTCCTACCTTCTCCCCTGATCTCGTGTGCCGCGTGCAAGTCCCGCGATATCCGCGGCGAGTTGCTTGTCGGCGGAGTCGCGAACGTCTCCGATGGATGGCGTGACCTTCAGCCCCGACTTCGGGTCGTCCTCGATGAGCACGGTCGAGATCACATCGGTCATCGTCACGGTGCCGACCTGGACGGTGACCAGGTCGCCCAGCACGTAGCCATCCCGATATTGGAACCAGCTCGCTTCGTTGAGAACGACTGAGATCGACGACTTCACGGCGCCCTCACCGAACGCCTTGGCCGCATCGGTCGAGAGGTCCGCTCCTGTCTCGGACGATCGCGCATCGCGGAACACCTCGCGCTTGATCGCCCAGTCCGTCTCTCGCGTTGTGTCCACGAACTGGCCGAGTTCTCGGGCGACTCCTTCGCCGGTGCCGCCGACGACGACCCGAGTGACCGTGGGCGCCTGTCGCCGCCAAGTGCCGTTTTCGAGAATGCCCGTGTTCAAGGTCAGCGGGGTTGCGAACGTCGTGCCCTGAGTGACATCCACCGTCACCGCTCCGGCGGCATCCCGTTCGACCTTCAGCTGCAGCTTGTCCAGCGTCAGCGGTTCGAGGATCCGGTCGAGCAGCGGGTGGAATCGCGTTTCGACTCGGGTGGTCGTGCCCTTGCCGCCGGTCGCCGCGACGGTCCAGCCGAGTCCGAGGCGGGTGGATGCCTCAGCGATCGCCAGCTTGGCGACCGTCTCGGAGACCCCGGTGTAGATCCGATATTCGTCCGTCTGCGCACCGATCGCCGCGGTCGGTTTCGGCCATGCCAGGACATAGGGCAGCATCTGGAATTCGCTCAGCGCGGTCACGGTGACCTCGCCGGACGGGAAGGTACCATCCAAGCTCTCCACCAGCCCGGACATCTCCTGCACTCCGTTGAGCAGCACCCGGATCCGCGCGCCCGGTGTCGCGAGGGCGGGCAGGAACCGGTCGTCATCGTCGAGCGTGAACTCTGCGAGCGACGTGCGGTTCCAGCCCAGCTCGACCGTGGCCCGGCGGGGGATGATCGTGCCGAGGTACTGGTGCGTCTTCGACGAGAGGAGGAACTGCAGTTCGTCGGCCACGCGAACCCCTCTCAGAATGCCCGGAAGTACAGCGGCACGATGTCACAGGTGATCGTGCCCGTCCCGGTGGACACGACCGTCAGCGCGCGGTCCTCGCCGGGGTCGATCGCAGCGAGCGGTTGGAATCCGAGCGTGGTCGTCGCGTCTACTCCGTCGAGCGTCGCGGCCTGGTTGCGGGGGTCGGTGTCGATCAGCAGCACTTCATCCGCCGCCAGGTTGAACGGCACGTCGATCGTGACGCTGCCGACGCCGAGCTGGATGTCGTCGAGTGGACCGACCGCGGTCCAGGTCGGATATGCCTCCACGTCGCCGGGGTTGCTGATCGAAGCCGTCGCGAACGTGGAGCCCGGCGTGATATGGAACGGCGGAGATCCAGCGGCGTCGAAGAAGTCGATCGGTGATACTGGTCCGATCTCGAACACCCGCGAGACGACCTCGCCGGTCCAGTACGGCTGCGCTGCCTCCATCTCACAGACGTATTTCGCCCAGCCGTTCAGGTACGGGTCCATCGCGTATCCGTCATCTGGGTTGTCGAGCAGAGCCGTCAAACGGAGCTCTCGCACCTGGGCCCCCACGCTGACGCGCCACGTTCCCGCCAGAGTGGGGTGGATTGTGCGCCAGAATCCCTTGTCCGTGACGAACCAGTCCTCCTGTGTGTCTCCGTACACCAACAGCGGCCAAACGACCTCACGAGCGCGTGGGCGCGTCCCACGCAGTCGGTGGCCGGGCACGGCACGGGAACTCGACAGATACCGATCATGGCGCGAGTGATGCAGTCCGACGACATCTTGCAGCAGCAGCACGCCCTGCGCCCCGGTGTGGAGATCCCATATCGAACCGTCCCAGCCCTCCCACTGGGAGCGCACCGGGAACCGACGCGCCCGCGAGGGCGGAACGACCGGCGGTGCTGACAGCAGGAACACGCCCACAGCCCGTCTCCTCTCAGCTCGTCACAGGTGCCGCGAGAGCGTACGCCCGACGCTTCGCCCGCTCGGCCTTCTCGAAGAACTCGTCGAGATCGAACGTGTAGACATCGCCGCGGATGATGACCGCGGCGCTGCGGCCGGAACCCACCGAGTTCGAGTCCAAGCGCATCGGTTCCATACCTCGCGGCATCACCGTCTCCCCCACCTGGAGGCGGACCGTCCGCTCGTCCCAACGGTCGCCCCACATCCGCGGCCATGCCGGGTCCACGACCCCGCCCCCGTGCGCGACGTGGATGTGATCGTAGTGCCCCGCGACCTGCCACAAGATCTGGCGCCAGGGCCCCATCGCCACCAAGATCGCGTAGAACTGGTGCAGCAGATGGAGCGGGCCGGCGATGTCCACGGCCGGGTTCGCTGCGTCGTAGTGGTACGAGCTGGCGGAACGGACGATGCCGAATGCCGCGTCTCGCGCCGGACTCGACAACGTATCCGTGATGGACAGTCCCGGCAGCATGAGCGCCTGCACCCGCGCCAGCGTCGATCCGCCGGCGAACCCACCCGGATTCGCCTGTCGTGCGGCGGCGAAGTCCGCCAGTCGACCCTTGATATACCGCGCACGGTCACCGATGCCGCCGAAGAAATTAGAGATCGCTGATCCAGCGCCCGACAGGAAGTCGATGGCCGGACCGAATGCATCGTGGATGAACTGCCCGATGCCGTCGAAGGCATCCCGGATCCCCTGAGCCGCATCCTCGAACGTCCGCAAGATCCCGCTGACCGTATCCGAGATCGTCTGCGCGGCGTCGCGCACGAACTGCACGATCTGATCCCAGCCGCGGGTGAAATTGGCGATCGTGTCATCGATGAACGTGGTCACCGCGGTGATGATCTCCGTCGCCCAGGTCGTGAGCGTCGTCCAGATCGTATTCCACAGCGAGTTCCACCAGGTGGTGATCTGGATCCAGCCGTTGGCGAAGCTGGCGACCAGGCCCTCCCACCACGCGACGACCGTCGCCACGATCCCGCCGATGAACACCGCGACCGCCGTCGCCACGGTCGTCCACATCGAATTCCACCACGTCGTGATCTGAGTCCAGCCGTTCGCGAAGCTGGCGATCAGTCCTTCCCACCACGTCACGATGCCCGCGAGGATCCCAGCGACGAACCCGGTCACCGCCAGCGTGATGGTCGTCCACAGCAGATTCCACGCCGCGGCGATCTGGGTCCCACCATTCTCGAATGCAGCGAGGATCTGCTCCCAGCCGTTGCCGAATGCATCCGTGATCTGCGTCCAGCCGTTCGTGAGCGCCGGGAACCACCGGCTGTTCCAACTGTCCTCGAACGCTTTCGGGATCTCGTCGGATGCCTTGGCGTTGATATCTTTGATCTGCTCCCAGCCGTTCTCGAAACTGGTCGGCAGCTCCTCCCACTTCTTCTTGACGTTATCGACGAACCCGCCGCCCACCAGGTCCAGTTCGCCGCCCGTGTCCAGCGCCGCCACGAAGTCCTTGTACCAGTCCTGCTCCGAGACGAACGTGATGCCCTCGAACACGGCAGACACCCCGCCGGCGAACTCCTCGACCGCCGTGATCCCATCATCGCGGAGCCAATCGATCAGGGACTCCAACTGCGGCATGAGATCCGTGATCAGCTTTTCGCCCACGTCTCCGAAGGCGTCACCCAGCAGGAAGATCTTGCCGGCGTACGTCTCCGCGAACGCGGCACCGGATCCACCGAACTGGTCGTTGAGCTCTTGCAGAATGACCTTCTGCGCACCCATCACGTCGCCGGACTCGACCAGCGTCTTGATCAAGTCCTTCTGCTCGTCGGTGAACTGGACGCCGACGCGCGAGAGGGCACCCATGCCGGCGATGGGATCGTTCAGCGCCTTGCCCAATCGGATCGCCGCGGTCGGCACGTCCTCGTGCATCGCCTGGGCCATGTCCACGAGTGCCAGCGTGGCCTGGTTGAAAATGTCGTTCCCGGCGCCGACGCCGTTCCGAATATTCTTGAACGTCAGCAGCATGTTGGCGCCGGACTGGATCGACTCCGCCTGCGTCGCGGTCATCCCTTCGAGGGATTCGGCGAGCGAGTGCACCTGCGCGGCGGTGATGTTCGCCGACGCGCCGGTGGACTTCACGACGGCCTCAGTCTGGGCGTTCAGAACCTGCCAGTTCTTCACGGCCTCCAGCGAGTCGCCGAAGAAGTTGGCGACCGCCTTGACCGCGAACGCGGCGACGACCACGGCGCCGAGCTTGACCAGTCCCTTCGAGACGCCGCCCGTGAACTGCTGCCCTGCCTGGGTGCCGATCTTATCGACGTGTGCGCCGCTGAACTCCTTCGTGATCGCCTGCGACACACCCGTGAGCGACGGCTGGATCTGCACCCAGGCAGTGGCGAGATTGACCACGTCGCTCCTCAATTCGTCCAGGTGGAGGTCATCCACTCATCGATCTCGTCGTACGGGATCGCGTCCGACCCGAGCACGTTCGAGCGATCCCACGGCCGATTCTGCGGCTGCGGCATTCTCGCGGAACGGACCCCGGCGAGCTTGAGCTGGTGGTAGTCGACCATCGCCAACGCATCGATCAGGTACAGCAGCAGCTGTGCCTCGATCGACCAACCCTCGTAGCCCTGCACCGATCGGAACGTGGCGGTGCCGGGGCTCCCGCCCCAGCGGTTGATCATGACGCCGAGATCACGCCACGAGTACGATTCTCCGACTTCCGCTAGGCGATAACCGCTGGCGAGGAGATCGTACTCGATGGCCTCTCCGTGCTCTCCTCCGATGAGTCCGTAGAGGCCAAAGATTCCCCCAGATCCATCCCGGAGTCTTTTTGCCAGGCCTGGACGAACTCGTTGAGGAATTTCATCGGCACTGGTCGCATCGCCGTACCCAGCCCGGGGCACAGCTCGTCGAGGAAGCCGTACAGATCGCTCGGGTCGCCGGACGATGTGGCGACCTGGAGCGCTTGCACCTGATCGCCGGTCATGTATTCGGCCTTCACCAGCTGGAACGACTGGCCCTCGATCTCGACATCGAACAGGTTCTGCCTGATCGACTGCTTCCACTCGGGCACTCGGTATCCGCCCACTTGGGAACCTCATTTCATCGTTGGGAACCTATGGATGTGAAACCGTGGGGCGGGAAGGGTTCCCTACTCACCCGCCCCACGGGGTCACGGAACGAACACCCCGTCGTCGGTGTACTTGTACGCCTTGTTTCCGTTCTCGTCGGGGAAGCACTCGACGGTGACCGGGTAGGCGATCACGCTGGTATCCGAGTACGTCGTCTCACCCACCTCGGTGATCTGGCCGTCTGGGACCACGATCCGCACCTTGGCCGCGCCGTCCCGCACTTCGAGGACGTACGACTTGTGAGGCAGCGTCTCGCTGTTGATCTCGATGGTCTGCAGCGTGCCGACCGTCGGCGTCCCCGCCGTGGTCGTCACGTTCGCATCGCCATAGACGGACTTCAGCACCTGGGTGTTGAGCGACTCGATGAACGTGAACTGGTACGACAGGGTGTGCTCCGTTTGCAGGATCTTCACCACGTCGCCGCCCCATGCGCGGACCTTCTCGACGGTGCGGCCGTTGCTCTCCGTCACGCCGTCCTCACCGATGTAGCCGGATCCAAGGAATGCGGCATCGGGCGCGGACGACGCGGTCGTGGGCAGCGTAGCAGTGGTGTCTGCGACCAGCACGCCGCCCGTAGAGAGCGGCTTGCCCGTGACAACATTTGAAACCTGGTTCGGCACGGTCATGCCTCCCTTTCTTGCTTCGTGGTGGGAACCTCTAAACCGCAGTCCTACGGAGAACTACGGAGACTGTGGACGAGTACCGAATGCGGTCGGTCACGTCAGGATCCGGCAGGCTTGCCGGCAACGACCAGATGTCCACGCGACGGCACGGGGTGCCGTTCATGAACCCGTCGCGGGCCGCGGCCTGGAGCGCAGCGACCGCGTTCGCACAGATCCGCTCCGCCCGCGCCCTTTTGTTCGCGTACGCCTCGACTACGAGCGTTGCGGCGTCGGCGGCGATGTCATCCGGGACGCCGCCAACGGAGTACGTCCGGATGAATTCAGTTGGTCGTGGATCCGAGATGGTCGTGGCGATCGCCCCTGAGAACCCGAGAGCGGGCAGCCGGGCGGACATCTCAGCGACCACGTCTGCTTCGACCAGAGCCGGTACGAGCGTCTCGGTCATCATCGCCGCCCAGCGTCGATAGCGCGCGTCAGCGCCCGGTTCTCGGCCTCGGCCTTCATCCCCTCGACCGTCGCCGTCACGACACGGCCCATCACGCGATCGCCAACGACGCTGACGTGCGACACGAAGTCGGGTTCCCCACCCGCGGCGTCTCGGATCGCATCCGTGCGGCGCTGGATCTCTGCCTGCACGGCCGCGCTCTGCAACAGCTCTCGCGCGCCCGCCGAGTTGACCTTGACGATAGCAGTTCGCAGTGCCATGTCATCCCTCCCAGCGCTTCAGCAGAATGGTCGTGTGCGAGGTGGGCCCAGGTCCGGGCTGCCGACGCACGCCACCGTCGATCTCGTATTCCAGTCCGAACAGCACGATCATGTCGTCCTCGTCGATATCCGCTTCGAGCGGTCCCCGGATCGTGTAGGCGACCATCGCCGCGTCGCGGTGGGCGGTGTCCTCGACCGTGTTCCCGATATCGACCGCCCAGCCCGAGAGGGTGGCCGACGCGGCTGCGTCCCAGTCGCGTTCCGTTCCGCCCTGCCCATCTGGAACGAGCGGCGCGCGCTTCCGGATGATGTCATGCGGCGCCACGATTCCTGTCAGCATCAGAACCCCGGTTCGATCGCGTAGCGGGCCAGCACTCGACGCTGCTGCGCGGACATCCCGACAGCGCCGCCCTGCACTACGTGGCTGTTCGGGCCGAACTGGACAGCGACGGCGCCCGCCTGCATCGAACTCGCCCCGACCACGCCCAGCACTGCGGCGCCGGCCAGTGCCATGTCAGCGATCACAGCCTGAATCGGGAGCGGCGGGATCTCGTATCCGTGGACCATCGTCAGCTTCAACCGCCCGGTGAACAGACCGCCATCGATGCGTTCCAGAATGCCCGCCGCGTTCACACGGAAGTGCTCGTCCTCGACCAGCGGCACATCGTCGAGCGTCACGTCAGTGACGGAGACGAGCCGACGCGTGCGCAACACCTGGGTGTAGAAGTGCGAGCCCTCGACATCCACCGCCTCTTCGAGCTGCGGGGCGATGTGCCAGCCGCAGAAATCCCGCACGGCCGCCTCCGCCTGGAGTAGGCGCTGCGGGTCGGTGATCGGGAGCGACGGCGCGAGACCGCCCGACGTGAACGCGGGCATGGCTTACCCAGCCTTGTTCTCCGGCGCGGCCGGGACTTTCTTGTCCTCCGGCGCGGCGGCGACTTTCTTCTTCGACGCGGCGGCGGCTCGCTTCTTCGGTTGTGCGACGACCTCAGCGGTACCCGCCTTGACCAGCGACCGTGCGAGATTGATCGGGAGATCGACCTCTTCGCCCTTCCGCAATGCGACGTGCTGATCTTTGACCATCGTGGTCGCCGCGAGCAGAACTCGAACCAACATGAGTTTCCCCTTCCCAGAGCGGGCCGGGGGGATTTCCCCCGGCCCGACTCGTTCGATCAGAGCTTCAGCCAGGCGAATGCCTTCGGCCGGATCACGTCACCGCCCACGCGGTGGCGGAACAGCAGGCCGACCTTGCCGACCTCTGCGTACCGCTCCACGAGGCGCTGGACGGCGATCTGCCGACGGTCCGCGATCATGTAGCCCTGGCGTGCGTCGCCGAAGAACAGCGCCTTATCCACCGGAGGCGTGCCCGTCGCGTTCATGGCCGGAAGTCCGTCCATCGTGTACCACGGCTTGCCGTTCACCGTCGGGGGCTGTCCCTCACGGAACCGCTCCTGCCAGATGTAGTTGTTCGTGGAATCCTTCAGCAGCTGCATCGCCTGTTCGACGGTCGTGTGCCCGAAGTAGGCGCCATTGCGTCGGAACGCGACCGGCACCTGGTAGGGCAGCTTGATCACATCGTCGGCGAGCAGCGTCGCCTCCGTAGCGGCCGTGAGGCCCTGCGTGATCTGGGTCGATGCGGCGAGGCCCCACGGCTGCCCGGTACCCGACCCGGCGGCGAAGGCGTCGTCCTCCTGTTCGGCGAACTTCGACACGAGCGCGAGGCGAAGGATCTCTTCGAGGTTCTCGTCGGAATCCTCCAGCTCGTCCACGCCCAGCAACACCAGCGCGTTGAGGTCGTGCACCGTGATCGTCTGCTTGTCTGCCGGCGTTGCCGGGAGACCATCAGCCGCGGTGGTGCCCGTCTCCAGCTTGCCCCAGCCGCCAGCGGCGATCGTCACCGAGCCGACGTCAACCGTCGCCTTGGTGGTCGGTCGCACGAACGCCACCCCACGGAACACGCCCTCACGGGCGATGTCTTTGAGGATGGTGCCGGCGAAGTCGGCGGGGATCAGCTTGAGTCCGGTGGCATCTTCGACGAGCGCCGCCTTCTGCTCGACCTTGAGGTCGTTGCCCTTGCGGAGGAAGTCGAAGAATGCCGACTTGGCGAAGTCCTTCTTCTCCCCCTCGAGCATGAACGAACCGTGGCCGAGATCTTCGGCGCCGACGATCATGTCGTGCGAGTACTGGGGCTCGGAAACCCAGGCCTCGTGCGCCTTGAGAGCGACCTCGGACTCCACCTCGCGGCGGAGCGTCGATGCCCTCTCCAGGTGGCCCTTCTGCTGCGTGTACGCCTCAGCGGGCATGTCCTTGCCCTCGAACTCGTCCTGAATAGCACGAGCCTGAGCAAGGTGCTGGGCGATCCGCTCCAGCTTCGGATGCGTCATGATTGTTCCTCCTGTGTCTGACGCGAGAGCCACTCAGTGAGCAATTCACTGGTGGTGTTCAGGCCGGCCCGCTGGGCGGGCTTGGCCGTTTCGGTGGGATCCGCACCCCGGAGAACAGCCTCCGAAGTCCAGTGGTCCCAACCCGACCGATCGTCTTCGTCAGACGCAGTGCCAGAGTCGTCGTCTGGCTCGGTATCCTGTCGATCGCCTTCGTCAGGCGCAGCGCCGGAATCGTCTTCCGGATCGACCTCGTCCCCGCTTGGGGGCACTTCATCATCCTCTATCGACGCGGCGAGCGCATCAGCGAGTACCTTCCGCTCGTCGGCCGACAGCGACTTCACCCGCGACACGACCGCCTCTGGGTTCATCGGGATGACCACCACGGACGCCTCCCACAGCTTCACTTCCTGCAGCAGACGGACCATCTTGCCCTCGCGGTCTTCATACGCGAACTTCAGCGCTTCGTACCCGATCGAGAGCTTATTCAGGTGACCTTCGAGGAGCTTCGTGCGAACATCCTGCACGCTGTCCGCCTTCGAGAACCGCGCCTTGATCCGCAGACCGTGTCCGTCCTGCTTGCCGTCATAGATCGTACCCAGCACGGATGAAGTCATGGCGACGTGATCGGCGAGCAGAGGAATCCCGTTCGCGCGGATGTTGCGGAGCGTCTTGGTGAACGCCCCCGGCTCCACCACATCATCGCCCAGGTCCACGTTGCCGAACGTCGAGGCGTAGCCCTCCAGCGTGCCGGCGTCGTCGTCGGCAGCCTTCCATTCGATTGCGATGGTCATGCGATCCATGAGCTCTAATCCTCCTCTTCGGGGTCTGGCTCTTCGGGTGGTTCTTCGGGAGCCTCATTATCGACGCGTTGCATGTCACCCTCGATGTCTCGCACGGCGATCACGCCGGACGGCATCAGGAACACGTCGCCGCCGGAGATCTCGGGCAGGCCGACCTCGCGGCGCCAGTCGTTCACGGTCATGCCGCCGGCGCGGAGGCCTTCCGTGGCCCGCGTCCAGCGGGACACCTCAGACTCTTGCAGCGCCTCGACCTCGGAGTTGTCCCAGCGCAGCGACACCTGACGCCGGCCGCGCCCGCCGGGGTCCACCTTCGGCAGCAGTTGCATCGCGATCGTGTCTCGAATCCGCCGCTGGCGGGGCATGATCTTCTGCTGCCAGAACGCCTTGCGCGCCTCCTCCATATTCGAGAACGTCGCACGGTCCAGGCCGACCTTGGCGCCGACGACCATCGGCGGCGTCTCGAACGCCATGCAGATCCGCGACTCGGAGATCGCCCGGAGGTCCGGGAATTCCAGCTGCCGGAGATCCAGCCCGAGCTGTTGCACCTTCATGCCCGTCTGCATGAACGCCGGCGTTCCGCGGCGCCCGCCACTGAATCGAGACAGCCACTTCTGGGTCAGCCGGTTGGTGACCTCTTCGTCGAGCACGTCCTCCAGCTCGCCCATCGTGACGACCACGCCCGGGATCGCCGAGTTGCCCAGCAGGGCCTTCACGAATGACGTGGCCTCGTTGTCCACGGCCGTCGCCCGGAGCGCCGCACGCATCGGCGGCGCGCCCACGAGTGGATCGACTGGGTTGGGCAGCCGGAAGAATACGACTTCGACGGGCACCACCCGGGAGTCGATCGCGTAGCCGTACGCCACCCTGCGGCGGTTCTCGCCCGTCGGCGTCATCCGGATCTTGTCCGGCCGCAACGGCCACAGTTCGGCGGGTCGACCGATCCGATCCCGCACGATCTCCCACGCGGCGATGCCGGCGAGATCCAAGTGCTGTGACGTGACCTCGAACAGCTCGAACTCCGTCAGCAGCGGATTCGGGTTCGACAGCAGGCGCCGCAGCGCGTGCTCCTGCAGCGGTTCGCCCCGACGGCCCAGCGCATCATAGACGCGCAGCGTGCCCTCGGGTACGGATGTCGCCGCCTCGTTGACGCAGCGGAACACCAGCTCCGACTTGTCGTAGCCCTCCTCGATGTGGTTGAGGAAGGTCGATGCTGGGAACTCCGGATCCGGCAGCGAACCGCCGAAGAACCGCGAGAGCGCGTCGCTCTGCTTGTGCTCTACCGTTCGCGGAGTGAGCCAGCCCATCACGTCCACCCAATCAGAATCGAGATCAGCACGAACGCCGCGCCAATGCAGATGAGTCCCGCCAGCCAGCCGAATGCGAACGTCAGCGAGAGCGTCAGGATGACGACACCGAGGATCATGGCGACGAGCGCGACATCCCGACGAGTCATGGTGCCTCCACTAGAAAATGTCCGGCTTCGGCTTCCGCGGCGCCTTGACGTTCTCCGCCGCCCAGTCCGCGAGCGTCGCCGCCTCCAGTGCCGAGATGTCGCCACCGGACTTCTTCCGTCCCCAGGCGTACCGGTCGCCCACCTCGCGCAGCACGGCGACCTCGACCGCCGCATCCAGTTCAGGGTAGGCCGCATGCGACATCCGCCGCAGGGCGACCGCCTGTCGGAAGTCCGCGACCGCGTCGAGCACATCGTTCATGACCGCCTCGTACAGCCGATGCCCGAAGACGTCACGGAGCTTCGGCAGCAGCACCGCCGCCGGGCCCTTGCTGTCCACGACCGCCGGCACGTCGTACTCCGCGAGGAGTCGTTCCGCCTGCGCCGGCACCCAGTCCAACCCGGTGCCGTACGCCAACGGACGCAGCACGCGCCGCCCGTTCGCGTCCACGCCACGCGCCACGATCGCCGCCGCCTGCATGTCGATCGCGACCGCGATGCCCAGCCACTGCAGCACGGGCTCCGGCGGCGCGAGATCCAAGCAGTCGTTCCACGTCTTCCCGAAGACGATCGAGCCGATGACAGGGTCGTCCCAGATCCCGCGACCCTCGCGGTTCCAGCCCTCATCGTCCAAGATCTCGCGCAGTCGTTCCAGCGCCTCCGCCGAGGTGCGAGTCGGGTAGCTCGGGTTCATCTTCGGCCACTGTTCGCGGTCGTCCGGATCCGAACCCGGGTCGGCGCCGATCTCCAGCCAGATCGCCCGCGGCGCCTGTCCCGCGCGCGCCTTCGCCCGGCGTGTCTCGAACACGATGCCCGACGCGCCCGCATCCTCACGCGGCGGCGTCCCCACGAACACGATCAACGCACCGAACGGATGCTGCGACTGGTTCGTCGCCGCGACCATGTCGTCCAGCGCGCGCTCATCCATGATCTGCGCCTCGTCGAACACCTCAGCGTCGATCTGCTCGAACCCTCGACCGAAGCCCCGCGAACGCGCACCGAACATGATCATCGAACCGTTCGCGAACTCGACCTGTTGCTCACCATTCGCGGACCGGATCCCGTTCCGCCGGATCTCCATCGAGACACCCGGCCGGCGACACAGTCCCTTCAGCACCTGGAACGTCCGCGTCGAAGTCCGAAGATGATGCGCCGACCACACGACCTGATAGCCCGGGTACAGCAGACACAAGATCAGCACGACGACCAAGATGTCCCACGTCTTCCCCGTCTGGCGCGGAATCGACGCACCCACGCCGCCCACCGTCGCCAC
>Ga0193738_1000199_pt1 | contig 41951 bp, 28 predicted proteins | sample L2a1metaG_FD_144927 | JGI IMG/M metagenome (GOLD analysis project Ga0193738, IMG submission 144927) | Soil microbial communities from a riparian zone of the East river system, Colorado, United States - L2a1 | ecosystem: Environmental > Terrestrial > Soil > Riparian zone | place: USA: East River... | reverse complement strand
CAATAACGGCCCAAGTTCAAGATTATGATCAGAATGATGATGCGTGATAAAAATATATCGAAGAGTGGGAAGGCTGACACCGGCTTCCCTTAATTTAAACGTCACGCCATAACCCGTATCGATCACCATAGGTATATCTTTATACACGATCAGGTTTGAAGCAGGTGTCTGCTTATAGAGACGAACAAAGGGTCCGCCCTGAGTACCCAACAGTACCAACCTGTTTCCATCCTGAGTTACTGTATGGTTTTCAAATACAGTTGATGATACACTTAAGCCTGTAGCACCTGCCAGCCACCACGATTTTCGAATAAATTCTCTGCGGCTATTCGACATGAAACGGAATTAGGGGAGCAAAAAGTACAGTTATTAAATGTAGAGTAATTTAGTGAGAAGTGCGAGTATACGCTTTCAACAGTTGGCGCGCTCTAATTCACAATGTATTACTAGTTGATCTTGACCGAACCCGAACAAACATCTCCCTCGTATGTTCCCTTTATCCAGTCCTTGAGCGTTGTTGTTCGCTGGATTGTCATCTCGGTGAGGAAGTCATTCACACACATGGTGTAAACGCTTCCGTACTCGCCCGGACCTCTTTCGGGAAATTTTGTTTTAAGTTCAGCCGTTCTGAATTTGATCCAGATATTTTGCGACTCTCTCAAGTTCTTTAAGAATTCAGCATCAGCGCTGTACATTTTCAAGATTTGATTATAGACTGAATTTAACTCCACGTCTGCAGCTTTGTATGCATTTATTGCAGCCTTGGTCTCTTCGTCCTGTGGCATCTTATCCTGGGTTTGCGCCATTGTGAGCATGCTTTGAATCAAGAGAATGGATAGCAGTAGTGATTTGATTTGTTTCATTTGTGTCATTGTTTAGTCGATAAGCTTGCACAAGTAAATAGATCCTCGCTCCGAGGAGCTACCTGTTGAGGCACCGCATGGGTCAATATTGTTCACTCATCAATAACTATTTTCTTTCTCGTAATTCTATTCAGCCTTGGTTGTAGCCACCAAACTCCAAGTGGCCAAAAAACGAATTGAAACGTGTCAGCTATATATTCCCAAAACCCGGCGTTTCTCCTTAATTCAATTGACTTGAACTGCCTTGCAGATTGAAAATAATATTAGATGGTGGCCATGGACCATGGACCATTCAACTATGGACTTTATACCATCTCATCAAACGCTTTCGTGAACGTCTTCATCTCATCCAACGTACCTATACTCACTCTAAACCATTGCTGATTGTTATAATCCCACACTCGTATTCCAATTCCGCGTTCTTCCAATTTCGTCAACACCTGGGCTGCATCAGCTTTGGCGGGAAAGAAAAGAAAGTTCGTGTAGGACTTGCCGTACGAAATCCCTTTTTTATCCAGATAATCAGTAAGGTGCTTGCGAGCTTCTGCATTCTTTTTTCGACACATCTCCATAAATGCCGTATCTCCCAACGATGCCTTCGCTGCTGCTAGCGCCGACTGATTGTTGGCGATGCCCATATGGTACTTATCGACCTTTTTAATGAGATCGGGTCTTCCAATAACATAACCGATACGGAGACCAGCTAATCCATAGATTTTCGAAAATGTCCTTGAAACGATAACATTGGCATCCGCCTTCACAAGATCCACCATGGAAATTTGATCTTTCGGTTCCAGGAATTCAAGATAAGCTTCGTCTACATATACCGTTGTTTTCTTTGAGACTTCTTCGCAGAATTGTTTCACACGTACCGGATCCACCAGCGTGCCTGTTGGATTATTCGGATTACAAACAAACACCAGCTTCGTATCACCCGTCACGCGCGCAGCCATTGCATCGTAATCATGTTCCAACTTGTCGTTCAGATTGACTTTGTCCCACGTAGCATTAAACGTCGTGGCATAATTCATCAGCAGCGGAAACGTGGGAAAGGCCGAAACAATACGTCCGCCTTCAACTCCGAAAGCTGCTCCAGCCTGACATAACAAATCGCCAGAACCCGCGCCAATGCTAATGTGCGCCGGGGTAACCCCTTCTTTCTGCGCAAGAATTGCTTTCATCTCCTCCTGAACATCGAATGCATAACGATTTCCCTCCACTATGATTTGTTGAAGGGCCTGCTTCGCTTTTTCAGAAGGGCCATAAGGATTTTCGTTGGAATTCAACTTGATCTTGATGCCAGAGGCACGAAATTTTCCCCATCGCTGACGTTCGATCTCGCTTACAGGCGCAGCCATCAACTGTTCGGATAATGATATTCCTATTGGTAATGCGGCGGCTAATGAAAGTGTGGACTTGAGCCAGTTTCTTCTGTTTTGCATGACGGGCGAGTTTAGGTGTTGGTTTTGGGTCTTCTCGAATTTAGACAATTGATCGGTGAAATTCGTTATCCGTTAATAGTTAATCGTTAATCGTGGGTGTGAGTGTGGGTGTGGGTGTGGTGTGTGTTTCACCGCAGAGACGCCAAGGACGCAGAGGTTACGCAGGGAAAATCCCACACCCAAATCCCATGCTCACGATTAACGGATAACGATTAACGAACTCACTTGGGAATAATCCCCATTTTTTTCATTAGGAACGTCGCGTTCATTTTTTGGGCCAGACCAGACTTTAACTTATAGTCGAAAGACAATTGATCATTTTCGATGATCGCCTCGAAGCAGAAGTTCCGGATCTGCCGCGGATATTCATTCTCGAGTTCTCCCAACGTCAAATCGTGAGTTGCAATAAGAGCAAGGCACGGATGCAGCAACAGCTGCCTGACCAATGCTATCGAACCTAGTTGTTTGTCAGTCGAGTTTGTTCCTTTTAAGATTTCATCTAAAAGAATGAAAAGCGGTTTATCACGTCTCAGCTCATCCATGATCGTCTTCAGCCGATTCAACTCTGCATAGAAATAAGACTGATGCTCTTTTAACGAGTCAGCCGTTCTCATGCCGGTTCTCATCTGAATCACAGGGCAGCGGAAAGTTTTGGCGCAGACCACAGCTCCATTAAGTGCAAGAACCATGTTAACGCCCATCGACCGCAGGAAAGTGCTTTTGCCAGCCATATTTGCGCCCGTTATTATTACAACTGATTGCTGCTTCTCAACTTGCAGATCGTTGCTGACACACTCATTTTCATTTATCAATGGATGGCCGAGACCGTCGGCGTCAATCACAAGTTCCTTTTCAATTTTAGCGTAAACAAAAGAAGGATGGTTGAACGAGAAAGTACCGAAACTACACAACACCTCGGCTTCACAGATGATCTCGAGCCAGGTTTTGAGATTGGAGGAATTTTCATCTTTCCATTTCTCCAATCTGTATACACACTGAAGGTCAAACATCAGCAGGCTGTTGACAACCAGGTTCGTCATCGCGTTCAGGCGTGCATTAAAAGTGCTGACCAGCGATGCAAGTGATTTTACTTTTACGTCTGCTTCCTTCGCACCTGCATACAACTTCTGCATCAGCGGTGAAGAAAACTCTTCAGCCTGAAGAAAATGGAGGAGGTGTGCGTACTTTTCAAGAATAGTCTTCTTACGACTGATGTATTCATGAAAGATATTCACTCTTTTAATATATAGCCCCAATATCCCCCATTGAGTAATTGCAAGGAAAATAGCAAGCGGTTTGAATAGCGGAAAAAAGAAAGCTGCAATGATCGAGGCTAGGGTTGCCGCAGGCAATGCATAAAGAACTATTTTGAACCAGTCCTTCGTGAAGAGAATCGAAGGAGATCTCAGCCACGCCAGCAGCTCTTCATGATCGTGTTGTTGTTCGCCGATCTCCAATCCAGCTGCCTGGAAATGTTGACGGAATTCTGTTTTTTGAGCAAGCTCCTGTATCGCCGTCTGGTTTGCCAGGATCTCATCATGATCCAGCAATGCGTCGGAAAGACGGTTTGCCATTCGTTGCTTGCCGCGAATGGTATTGCACCTGCTTACACTCTGGAACAGGGATCCTTCACCAAAAATATCAAGATCGTGTGTATAAGGATGGTGTGGATCAATAAATTCTGAACCGTTTGCAAATCCCGTAGCATCACCTACAAGGGATTTTGTTTCATGTTCATTAATTCGCAACAGATTTTCAAGATGTGTTTTTTGATTAAACATCCTGCTATGCCGTTGCACCAGTATGACAAACGCTATCAACAAAAGCAACGCTGCAAAGGCGAGCGTCGTATTGGTAAATGCAAAATACGTAGCAATCAAGAAGCCAACGGCTGTGATCAACCTCAGATTAGAAACAAGATTTATCTTCTTTCTCTCCGCGTCCAGCGATGACGTAAAATGTTGACAACGTTTCTTATAGAAAGAAAGTAGTTCAGGTAAATTCATGCAGAGATTATAATGCTTAGAGGATGCGTTCGATTATTCGCATCAATTTTTCAAGACCTTCCTGATCCTTTTTATCGAAGTCGTTCAGTTTGTCGCTGTCAACATCCAACACGAGAGCTACCTGACCACTTTTAAATGCAGGAAGAACTATCTCTGATTGAGAGGCAGAGCTACATGCAATATGACCAGGAAACTCTTCCACGTTGGGGACGATGACAGTCTTTTTTTCTTTCCAGGCGTATCCGCAAACACCACGACCATATTCTATCCGTGTGCAGGCAATAGGTCCCTGGAACGGACCAAGAACAAGTTGTTTTTCTTTTACAAGGTAAAACCCAACCCAGAAAAAATTCATAGCTTGTTTAAGCGCTGCCGCTATGTTGGACAAATTGGCAATTAAGTCAGCCTCGCCAGAAACGAGGCCTTCAATTTGAGGAAGCAAGGTTTCGTATCGTTCTGCCTTTTCTACAGAGGTTGAGATTAGAAGTTCTTCGGCCATGATTTTACTATTGATTTTTTATGCGCGTTAAATTCTTTCCAGCGTTTTTCTTGTCTTTTCGTTTTCAACATTACCCGTATTCAACGTGGACGCAGGTTCGAACAGTAATAAGTGGACCTCATCAGTTGCCACAGGTCTATGTTCTACTCCTCGTGGCACGATGATAAATTCTCCCTCGTTCACTTGCTCAACTCGATCGCGAAATTCCATCCGCAATGTCCCTTTAATTATCAAAAACATCTCATCCTCGACATTGTGATGATGCCACACAAATTCACCTTTCAGTTTTACCGCCTTGACAAATTGGCCGTTAAGTTCTCCAATTACACGGGGATTCCAGTGATCCGAAAAGGTATTAAGTTTTTCATCAATGTTTACTTTTTTCATATATCTTCAACATTCAGGTGATTGATAATACATATGAAACGCATTTGCATCGCGTTGGTTGGTGACTTCAGTGAAAACATACACACGCACCTCGCATTAAACAACGCCGTAGAACACTGTCGTAAACATCTCGATTTTTTAGTTGAAACGCCCTGGATTCCCACCACTTCTTTGTCTTCAACGGGCCTTGATCGGAATAAATTCCAGGGATGCTGGATTGTTCCCGGATCGCCTTATAACGATGCTGAAGCTGTCCTGACCACAATAAGGTGGGCACGCGAAAATGATTTCCCGATTCTGGGATCCTGTGGTGGGTTTCAGTATATGATCCTGGAATACGGGCGGAATGTTTTGCAAATCGGCAGCGCTGTTCACGAGGAAACCAGTCCGGATGCGGTGTCGCCGGTCATTTCAAAGTTAAGTTGTTCGTTGAAAGGCCGACAGGAGGAGGTTTTGATAACCGATAAATCCTCGTGGCTCTTTAAGGTATTGAAGGCAGAAAAAGTAACGGGCCATTTTTATTGCAGCTATGGATTCAACGAGATGTATAAGAATGTTTTTGATGGGAAGTTGTCTTTTACTGCACATTCATCAGGAGGAGAGGTGCGAGCCTGTGAAATAAAGTCGCATCGTTTTTTTAACGGGACGTTATTTCAACCGTCGTTAGATTCCTCTTTTGATAAACCCAATCCTTTGTTGATCGACTTCTTTCGTGCGTGTAGTGGATAACTAGGGTAGGGGAGGTGTGTAGGATGTAGCCAGGCGTGTGCTTGTTCCAAGGGCGTGCCTCGACTTTTTTGCCCGCAGAAATCGCAGACTGAATGCACGCAGAGTCCGCAGAAAAAATGCACCCTTAAATCCCCTGAAGGGGACTTAAATACACTTTCTATTTACTTGCACACATAGCGTCGACCGCATTCATCGTTCCACATTCTTCATTCTTCATTCTTCTTGCATTGCTCACTGATCATTGCTCATTGATCATTGTACACTATCCTCAACGTGTCTGACTGTATCGAATGTGTTTCATGAACCTTACCATGGACAGCGGGAGCGCGAATTCCCTTTTCAAATAATCTAGGTGACTGAAAGATACGTGCTTCATCCCACAGGTTGTGCTCAATAAAAAGGTCGAGAATGGTTGCACCGCCTTCGACGAGCAGCGACTGAATGTTTCTCTGGAATAAGTCCTTTATAACGTTGGATATAAAATCTTCATCTTCCACCCGTGCCAAAATCAGGTTCGGGTGTTCTTCGTGCTTCAATACATTGTATAAAATCGTCTTTTGCTTTCCGTCAAATACATGGAGTTTCCGATCCAATCTCAAAAAGCGGTCGAACACAACTCTAACAGGATCTCTTCCCGACCAATCGCGTACATTCAATTGAGGATTGTCGTGTGCTGCGGTCTTCGACCCGACGAGAATTGCATCTTCTTCCGCTCTCCACTTGTGAGCAACCTGCCTCGAATATTCATTGCTGATCCATTTTGAATCGTAATTTTCTCTCGCGATAAATCCATCTGCCGTCTCCGCCCACTTCAATACTATGTATGGACGATGCTTCTCCATGAAGGTGAAGAATCTTTTGTTCAGCTCATGACCCGCTTTGTCGAGGATACCAGAGATCACTTCGATGCCGGCAGATCTTAATTTCCGCACGCCTTCACCCGATACCAGTGGGTTTGAATCAAGATTTGCTATTACAACTTTATGGACGCCGTTGGCGACAAGCATGTCTGCGCAGGGTGGTGTTTTGCCCCTGTGAGAACACGGCTCGAGATTAACATAGATCGTGCTCTCCTTTAAAAGAGCTTTATCTGTCACGGCATTGACCGCATTTACTTCGGCGTGGGACTCTCCAAATTTTTTATGCCAACCTTCGCCAATAATTTTGGAGTCGTGAACGACCACACTTCCAACCAAAGGATTCGGGCTCACGCTTCCTCTCCCCAGTTCGGCGAGCTCAAGTGCACGACGCATAAAAACTTCATCGATGTGGTGATCGTGTTTTATCATTGACTATACTTGCAAAGATTGCCAAGCCACAATGAATTCCAAAGTATTGTTCAATGATTTAGTGAAAGCAATAACTATTGACGAAAGTGTCGATGAGATTCAGGCAATGGTTTATATAATCCTGGAGAATACGCTGACCCTTTCAAGGACGGATGTTCTTGCAGAAAGGGATGTAATGGTCGTGGCCACTGACGATGAATTAATAAAGAGTGTGGTCAGGAGGATAAACAGCCAGGAGCCGATTCAATACGTCTTTGGCTGGACAGAATTTTACGGACGAAAGTTCAAGGTAAATCCAGATGTGTTGATTCCCAGACCTGAAACGGAAGAGCTGGTTTCAATGGTGAAAGAACATATCAAGGGAAAAAATATTTCCGATCCACGAATATTGGATGTTGGAACTGGTAGCGGCTGTATTGCTGTAACCCTGGCATTGGAAATACGGGGATCAAAAGTTTTTGCCACGGATATCAGCCAAAAAGCCCTCGAGACAGCGCGACAAAACGCCACAGCTTTAAATTCGGTTGTTGGTCTTTTTAACAATAATATCGTCGATGACGACCTTCCCGTTAAGGCGCTGGATGTTGTAGTAAGCAACCCTCCCTACATTCCACTATCCGAAAAGCAGTCAATGAAAAACAATGTTACAAGATTTGAGCCTTCTCAGGCGTTATTTGTTTCAGATGTCGATCCTCTGGTATTTTACAGGGCAATTGCAACGAAGGCATCAAAGTGTTTGGGGGCTGGCGGCTTATTGGCAGTAGAGATCAATGAGCGCTTCGGATCGGACGTGGCGCGCATTTTTAAGGATTCAGGATTCGAGGATGTTCGCATTCTGAATGATGTATTTCACAAGGAAAGGATTGTAAAAGGGCAGCGAGCGTAATACTTTTGATGAATAGGTACTTGAAATTTTCTTTATCAGATGACAAAACCGGTTGCAGTATCCTTCATTGGCGCAGGTAATCTTGCATGGCATCTCGCTCCTGCACTGGACAATGCCGGCTATTCTGTAAAAGAAGTTTACAGCAAGGATCCTAGGAATGCAGATGCGCTGGTGGAACGATTGTATGACGCGGAAACGAAAGCTGACCTCGACTTTTCTTCAAGCAAATCTTCGGTTTTTTTCGTCGCCGTTTCGGATGATGTCATTGGAGACATTGCACAGGAGATAGCGCTTCCCGAAGATGCAATCCTGGTACACACCTCAGGTAGCCAACCCCTAAGTGTTCTGGGATATGCTGCTACTCCAAATATTGGCGTGTTTTATCCACTGCAGACGTTTACCAAGAATAAGAAGGTCGAGTTCAATACCACTCCGATTTTTATTGAAAGCGAATCGGCCGCGGGAGAAAAACTTCTTATGGCGATGGCGAAAGAGATCGCGAAGAATGTTTTTAAGATCAATTCAGAGGAGCGAAAAGCTCTCCACATCGCTGCGGTTTTTGCATCCAATTTTACAAATCACATGCTGTATCTCGCTCAGGAGATCATGAAGGAAAACGCACTGAGCTTTGAATGGCTGAAGCCTTTGATATCAGAAATGATTACCAAAAGCCTCTCCATTGGTCCCGAAAATGCACAGACTGGCCCAGCGCGGAGAGGTGATCTGGAAACGCTTGATAAACATATGGACTTCTTAAAAGATGATGAAACGGTCTCCGAATTGTATAAGATCATTAGTCAGGACATCGTTGACCGGTACACCCGCGAATTATGATTTTGCTCAAACTTATTCCTTGATCGTATTTCCAGCTATTTCCTTTGCCTTGCCGGAAAAGCTGTATACGTCCCGTGGCGTTGAACAAGATCACAAAAAAGAATTTCCTTTCAGGTATAGCTACATAGTTGCAAAGAAAACCTCAGTGTCATAACAGTGTCGCCCGGGTTTCCCGGGGACGCTGCGTGTTCGTAGACTGAATGATTTTCGCGGATCGCCTCCCGGCCTGAGTTCTCGTGGCGATGACTACCCATCAACTTACTTTCCCCGTAGAAGTTCACTTCATTGATTATGATCTGCCGTCAGTTCCATCACCTTATCGGAAAAGCGGTATACGTCCAGTGGCGCGTTGCACAAGATCACAAAAAAGAATTTCCTTTCAGGTATAGCTACATAGTTGCAAAGAAAACCTCCCTGGCTTCCCGTATGGCCTACGATCTTTTCTCCGTTGGGTGTAACCCCAATGAACCATGACCAGCCTATCATGGGTGAGTATAATTCCCCCGTTTCCCCATGTTTAAACCATGACCAGTTTGCCGTAAATGGCTGTGTGCCCTTCCAGTTATCGAATCGTTTTGCTGTGCGTGACACTTCAACAGTTTCCTTCGGGAGGAACGTAGAATTCCAGATTGCTCGTTCGTATAGAGCAAGCTCTTCAACGGAGCTCCACACGCCGCCGTTTCCTGCAGCCGCAAAGGTCGGTTCCTCACCATAGTCGTCTTCGGTCCATTGGCCTTTGTTCATTACGTAAGCATGACTAACCCCGGTTTCAGGGTGTGGGCCATCCGTTATGGTACTCTCTTGCATCCCGGTTATCTTGAAAATGTTCGTTGAAATAAACTGTTGCCATTTCATTCCGCTTGCTTTCTCGATGATGAGGGCCAGTCCATTGTATGCCGGATTTGAGTACTCGAACTGTGAACCCGGTTCGAACAGAAGAGAATCGGTTTTGGTTATTGGATACCAGTTTTCAGCGTCCTTAGCACTTAGATAGAATACTGTATCGCTAGCTACATCCCTGATGTCGGGTAGGCCAGACGTATGCGTAAGCAAATGTTTGATCTTGACTCTTTGGGCGATGGATCGATCCCTGAATTCAGGGAAGTATTTGATAATACTGTCTTCCAGTGAAAGTTTTCCCTGTTCAGCGAGCAACAGGATACCGTTAGCGACGAATGTTTTTGATATGGATCCAAGATTGAACAGGGTGTTCGTTGTGATTGATTCACTCGTTTCCAGGTTTGCAAGTCCGTAACCTTTAGAGAAGACAATGCTATCATCGATCACAACCAGCACGGCTCCTCCCGGTTCTTGTGGATTGAATTCCCCACTAAAGAAGTTGTCCAGCGCGGTCTCGAGACTTTGGTTTTCAGTGCTTTTTGTCGAGCAACCGACCAGAACGAGAAAAACTACGTATAAAAAAATAGGTTTCATGTATCAAAGTAATATCATTTTGACGTTGTGTTAAACGATTATAATGAGTCTCTTTACTTTTTGTATAAAGGAACGTTACCTTTCGAGATAATATGGACCCTCATCCTATCATCGTCACACCATCCGGTAATGGGCAATTGCGCCCATACGATTTGACTTTAAACAACCATAACTCGATTTAACTCAGATGTCAAAGGGCATTTCAATAATCCAACGTCCCAGGCGAAACCGTAAGACCACTGCAATCCGCGCTATCCTTGAGGAAACAAAAGTAACGACTGATGACCTCATCTTTCCTCTTTTTCTAATCGATGGGAAAAATACGAAAACTGAGGTTGGTTCAATGCCCGGTATTTTCAGGCTGTCTGTCGATTTAATGTTGAAAGAAATAGAGGAATGTTTGAAGCTTGGTATTAACGTATTCGATGTGTTCCCGGCGGTAGAAGATCAATGGAAGGACAAGACCGCTACCAAAAGTTACGATCCCGGTTTTTTTTATCTGAAGGCTTTACGGCAAATCAAAAAGGAATTTCCAGAAGCCTGCATCATGACGGATGTTGCTATGGATCCATACAGCTCAGACGGACATGATGGTCTGGTGAAGGATGGAAAGATCCTGAATGATGAGACCCTTGATATATTAGGACGAATGGCATTGGCACAAGCGGAGACAGGCATTGATATCCTTGGACCTTCCGACATGATGGATGGCCGGGTAGGTTTTATCCGGAACGTATTGGACACAAATGGATTTACGGATGTGTCAATCATGAGCTATACTGCCAAGTATGCCAGTGCGTTCTATAATCCATTCCGCGATGCATTGGATTCAGCTCCTAAGTTTGGTGATAAAAAAACGTATCAGATGAATCCTGCCAATCGTAGAGAAGCGCTAAGAGAGGCGCAGCTTGACGAAAACGAAGGCGCAGATTTCCTGATGGTCAAACCTGCGCTGGCGTATCTGGATATAATACGATTGCTAAAAGATAATTCTTCGCTGCCTATAGCGGCATACAACGTGAGCGGTGAATACTCTATGATTAAGGCAGCCGCTGAAAAGGGCTGGTTGGACGGTGAACGAGTGATGAAAGAAATATTGCTCAGCATCAAAAGATCAGGGGCAGATGTGATCTTAACATACTTTGCAAAGGAATTTGCTCGTGTAATTGCTTCTAATAAATGAGGTATATGTCTGGCAGGTCTTTCCTGTTTGTGGTCTTTTTATTGACAAACCTTTCCTGTTTTGCCCAGTCCGTTGATTTGGATGGATTCGGGAGGATCGAGGTAAAGGGGCGGCTGGGGTACGTTCGCGATGCCGACAAAAAATTGACCGTCGAGGATGTCAAAGACATGACGTTCGCTGCAGGTGATTCAGATTCTCCGAACCTTGGATTCGACCGTTCTGCACATTGGTTCAAGATCAATGTCACGAATACGTTGGAAGCAACGCAATGGTTACTGGAAGTCGCGTACGCGCCGCTGGATCAAATTGATTTCTATTTACAGAATTCTGACGGGAGTGTCTTACATAAAGTTTCCGGCGATCACTATCCGATTGCTGACCGGGATCTGCAACATCGCCAGCCCATTTTCGCATTTGAAATCCTGCCTGGGGAATCGAAGACGATTTATCTGCGTGTACAAAGCATTTCATCGGTGCAGGTGCCTATCACCTTCTGGAACCGCGATGCTTTCCTGAAAACTTCGTACAAGGTCCAGTTATTTAATGGCCTGTTCTACGGCTCGATGCTACTGATGATACTCTATCAGTTGTTCCTCTTCTTTTCGATTCGCGATAAAATCACATTTTACTACGTGCTAACGTTGCTGACGATGGTCAACGTCGTAGCCTTCTTCCAGGGATATTCTTTTCTTTATGTCTATCCAAAATATCCTCAGTTCAATGACATATTAGCTATGGTCACCGGACCGTTGTTTGTGGTTTGTTCCACCTTGCTGACTCGCGCTTTCTTAAACGTCCGCCATTTTAGCAAGCTGCTCGATAATTTGTTGCTCGGAAATATGTTTGCTGACCTCGGGGTTGTCGTGATCATGACCATTTTCTTTAGGCAGATATCTTTCGAATACCACAATTACCTAATTCTCCTTCACTGCCTTATCGCGTTAACGTGCGCAGGATATTGTTTCTATAGAAACTACAGACCGGCAAGGTATTACCTGATTGCATGGTTTACGCCTCTCGTTGCTGGAGTCATTTTTACAATCAGCAGCGTAGGCTTTATGCCAGGCCATCTTAGCACTAACTACACTGGGCTGATGGCGGGATGTATACTCCAGATGTTGTTTATCTCCTTTGCACTTGGCGATCGGTGGAGAACGTTGGAAAAGGAAAACCGTCTCGCTAAAGAGCTGGAGTTCCGCCGTGAGCAGGAAGAAAAAGAAAGGCTTGAGGATGAAGTAGAACTTCGGACTAATGAAATAAAAAAACAGAACATACAACTTGAGGAAGTAAACCATGTAAAGGACAAACTATTTTCGGTTGTCTCTCACGATATCAAAGGTCCGCTAAGCTCATTGCATCTCGCACTTACCCTTGCAAAATCGGGTGCTTTGAGCTCCGAAGAGTTTCAGGAGTTGACGGCCAGTCTTGAATTGAGGCTGTCGCAGACGTCAGAGTTCATTGATAACCTACTGCAATGGGCGAAGCTTCAGATGAGAGGAGAGACGTTTGAACCTGATAAGCTTGACGTTTCAGCACTCGCACGGGAATCGGTGCGCTTGCTTGAGTCGGAATGTACTCAAAAGAAAATCACTTTGAAGAACAATCTGCAAGGCGGCTTCAACGGATATGCTGATTTAAACATGATGCGTTCTGTGATCCGCAACTTGCTGACAAATGCAATCAAGTTCACTCTACCGAATGGAACGATAACTATTAATGCATATCGTCTCGATGCCAAGATCGTTATTTCGGTTTCAGATACAGGGGTGGGAATTCCACCAGCGAACCGAGAACGGCTATTTACGCTCACCAGCATCACCACGGAAGGAACTCACAACGAAAAAGGAACAGGTCTGGGGCTTTTGCTATGCCGGGAATTCGTGGAAAAGAATAGTGGAAGAATCTGGGTCGAGTCCGAGCCGGGAAAAGGCACAACCTTCTTCTTCTCAATACCTGTTTACGCTGACGGAGTGATGGCAGCGGCCGGCGGTAAGGGATGAGTCGCCGATAAATTCAGAATCTAATTCGAGGTAGTGTAGCTTTAGGGCAAAAATTCGCTCGCCCGCGTTATAGTATGCAATACAGGATAGATCTTTTTGCTGTATTTATTTTTCTGGGCGTCGTGCAGGGACTTTTTCTGTTGGCCTTCTTTCTTTCCAGGGAGAATCGGAAATCAAAAGCGAATTTATTTCATGGGTTGATGCTGTTGAGCATTGTCGCTTGTCTCACGGAGATATTTTTGATGTACACTGGCTACATCGTCCATTGCCTGTATCTGGTAGACTTCTCCGAAGCCTTTGGTGTGGCTATCGGACCCTGTTTTTATCTTTTGGTTTTGAGCATAGTAAACGGCTCAATTGATCGTAAAAACTACTTGCACCTGGCCATTCCGATAATCTATTTATTTCTCCAATTGCCATTTCTGATCCTTCCAGAGGATGCAAAATATAATGCATGGATCGGAACGTATCACCCCGACTGGGATTATCGTTCATTCGACTATACATACGATCCGCGTTTATTCTGGGTGACTGATCACTGTACTGAATTTACCATTATGTGCTTGCTGACGTATGGTGCATTAGGAATGATAGAGATCTTCAAAGCGTTCAGAAAGAAAAAGGAATCTTTCTTGCGTCCGTCCAATCCAGTCCTTAAGACTTTGCGATGGGAAGTATTTCAAATTGTCTCTGCAACCGTGGGTATTCTCGTGGTGAAACTATTTCACGAAGAAGATACGGGAGATCACCTCTTTGCTGCCTATATAACAGTTACGATCTATTTGGGCAGCGTGAGAATAATGAACGACTCGGGTTTTTTCAGACGGCCCTCATTATCTGAGCCTCAGAAATACCGAACATCAGCCGTTACGTTGGATACACAAAATGAACTGCTTGGGAAATTAAAAAGAGCAATGACCGAAACAAAGCCGTTTGTCAGACCCGATTTCTCTTTACCCGAATTGGCTCGTATGCTGGGCACTTCAGTTCACACCTTGTCGCAAGTTATTAACGATGGCTTAGGGAAGAATTTTTTTGAGATGACCGCCGAGTACAGAATAGAGGAAGCAAAGTTCCTATTAAAGTCACAACCGAACATAAAAGTTGAGGAGATCGCCGGACAGGTCGGATACAATTCAAAGTCTTCTTTCAACACATCGTTCAAAAAAATTGCAGGCAAGACACCTTCGGAATTCAGAGCCACCCCTAAATCCCCTTGAGGGGACTTGAAATGCATTTCTTTTTTTTATCCTTACTGCACTTGAGTGTTGATTGTTGATTTATTGAGTGTTGAGTGTTCGGAGGCGACTGGCTTGCCGGTATAGCGACTGCCTTGCAGCGAAACACTCAATATTCAACACTCAATAAGTCAACACTCAGGGGTTGTTTACATGAATCGATGCAAATGCTAACTATTCCCCCTGGAGGGGGCCAGGGGGTGGGTATCAATCAAACAATCCTGCAGAACGCGATGCGGGAGGAGCAATTTTTAGGTGAGAATAAGCGCGTGGTGCCGCTTCCCTTCCGCGTGAAGTTCGTTTGATATAGCCTTCCTGAATGAGAAATGGTTCGTAGACTTCTTCGATCGTTTCGGCTTCCTCGCCCACGGCGGTCGCTATTGTGGAGAGACCAACTGGTCCTCCCTTGAATTTTTCGATGATGGTAAGCAGGATCCTGTTATCCATATCATCAAGTCCGTTCTGATCGACATCCAATGCTTTTAATGCCATTTGAGCGATATCCATCGTTATGATCCCATTGCCCTTTATCTGGGCAAAATCCCGCGTGCGTCGTAAAAGATTGTTGGATATGCGAGGAGTGCCTCTGCTTCGACGCGCAATCTCGAATGCAGCATCGCCTTCGATAGGTGTTCCTATAATACTTGCCGACCTCTTCACAATGCCTGTAAGCAACGCGGAATCGTAATACTCAAGGCGTGCATTGATCCCGAACCGAGCCCTCAATGGAGATGTTAGCAAACCGGCCCGCGTGGTGGCGCCTATAAGTGTAAAAGGATTCAGACCAATCTGTACAGACCTTGCATTCGGTCCGGAGTCAAGCATAATATCGATCCTGAAATCCTCCATCGCGGAATACAAATACTCCTCGACGACAGGATTGAGGCGATGGATCTCATCGATAAACAAGACATCGTGAGGTTCAAGGTTGGTAAGCAGACCCGCGAGATCGCTTGGCTTGTCCAGGACCGGACCTGAAGTGATCCTTATGTTGGACTCCAACTCATTGGCTATGATATGGGACAAGGTTGTTTTTCCTAAACCCGGGGGTCCATGAAGAAGGACATGATCTAACGATTCACCCCTCTGTTTGGCAGCCTGGACGAAGACTTTGATGTTGTCCACCACCTTGTGTTGACCCGCGAATTCATGAAACGAAAGTGGCCGCAAAGCCTTCTCAATTTCTTTTTCCGCAGCATTCTGGTCATCCCCGTCCGCTTTCAAATAGTCCTCCCGCATGAATGTAATTTAGAGGTTAGTCCAATAATCTGATCTAACCAAAGGTCTGCATTATTTTATTAAGTATGAATACCCAGCCTATATTAGAGTTCACCCGGTTGCATTATTTCAATTTTGATAACTTGCGGCCGATTTTTGCGTGGATATCCGAAAGAAAAATATCATTTACTCCGTTCTTCTCGTGGCTGCAGTCAATTGCAGTTGCGGGAACAGCTCTGCCGTCATGTTCAACCGCAGTAATGAGGTTGATGAACCAATTCGTGTTGAAGGCAAAACAATGGGGACCACGTATCACATCACCTATTTCGATAAGAAGGGTAGGAACTTTAAGAATTCAATCGACTCGCTTCTGATCGTGGTCAATAAGTCCATCAATAATTATGATCCCACATCGGAGGTATCCCGGTTCAATACGAACACGACGGGAATCAAATTTGACCTCCCTTACCTTTATGCACCGTTAAAAAAGGCGCAGGAAGTCTTCCACGCAAGCGATGGTGCGTTCGATCCCACGGTGATGCCACTGGTAAACGCGTGGGGTTTTGGACCGGGTAAACAAATCCAACCCGACAGTTCAAAGATAGATTCCATCCTTTCTTTTGTTGGTTATGACAAAGTCCGGATCACAACGGATAGCCTCGTAAAAAAAGATTCCAGAGTACAATTGGATTTTGGCGGCATAGGACAAGGTTATGGTGCAGACGTTGTTGCGGACTGGCTTAGGTCAAAGGGGATTACTGACCTGTTGGTGGAGTTGGGCGGAGAAGGAATAGCTATTGGTAAGAATCTAAAGAACAATGTGCCCTGGCAGGTCGGAATACTTGATCCGAACTCAACTTACGAGAATCAATTCTTCAAAGCTTATGTATCATTGACGAATAAATCTTTTACAACGTCTGGAAATTATTTCAACTATCGCGAAATTGACGGGAAGAAGTATTCTCATACTATTGATCCTGAAACAGGTTTTCCGGCTCAGCATGCTATCTTAAGTGCTTCGGTCTTTGCCGCGGATTGTGTTACTGCCGATGTGTGGGCAACAGCATTTATGGTTATGGGCCATGAAAAAGCTATTGAGTTGTTAAAGCAACATCCTGAACTGGATGCGTTATTGATGTTTTCATCAACGGATGGTAAAATGCAAACGTACATGACCCGAGGCATTGAGCCATTTGTTAAACTCGAACCCTGATCACACATGATATTAAAGTTACTGGTACTACTGCTCACACCTCTTGTTTCGGGTCTTTTGATCTTTCTTGTTCCGAAAAGTAAGGATGCCAATTTCAGACTTTTGCTGGTGTTTGCCGGCTCATACCTCTTTGCTATTACAGTAATCCATATTTTGCCAGAACTCTATCGTCAAAGCCTTGGGATGGAGCTGATCGGACTTTTTGTGCTGGCAGGTTTTTTCCTTCAGCAATTGCTGGAGTATTTTACATCCGGTGTAGAACATGGACATATCCACACGCATGAACACAAGAGCCATGATCGCCATCATCATAAACATCATTCACAAAGTAACAGGTCCATCTCGGCATTGGTCCTTTTGTTCGCTCTTTGTATTCACGCATTTTTGGAAGGAGCAATGTTGGCAAAGCCGACAAGCATGGGATCGATTTATAATGTAAACGCGATCTTATTGGGGATAGCTCTTCATCGTGCTCCAGCAGCCTTTGCACTTATGACCGTATTGGCATCACAACTTCATTCGCGCACGAAAGCGTTGCCTCATTTAATCGGATTTTCCTTTGCAGCTCCCATGGGATTGTTGCTAAGTACCTACCTGGCCAATCATGAGGTCATCACCACCACAGGCCTTTTGTACATCTATGCTTTGGTTAGCGGTAATTTTCTTCACATTTCCACCACCATCGTTTTCGAAAGCAGCCCCGAACATCGTTTCAACGCAAGAAAAATGGCGGTGGCCGTAGTCGGAGCCCTTCTGGCTGTTGGTGTGGAATACATATTATAGAGTTGTAACAAATCTGTTCCCTGTATTTTGTTAGATGTCATCGTTCGCTAACTTGAAGTATGTTCAAGCGGCTGCTAACATTCGCGACTCACAGAATATATAATTTACCCATAGTGGTGATGATGCCGCACAGCCGGTGCAATTGTCGTTGTGTGATGTGCGACATCTGGAAAGCAAATCATGAAAAAAAAGAAATCTCTGCCGATGAACTTCAGAAGCACGTAAAACATTTCAAGCGATTAAATTTGCGTGAAGTAGTATTTTCCGGAGGCGAAGCGTTAATGCACTCCAATCTTTGGAAGTTGTGCGTGATACTACGCGAACTTGAAATAAAGATCACATTGCTTTCCACAGGCCTGATGTTGGAAAGAAATTCAAAGGATATCATCTCCAACTGTGATGAAGTGATCGTGTCTCTGGATGGAAGTGAGTCTGTACACGACAAAATACGTAACATTCCCCAGGGGTTTGAAAAGCTTTCGGCTGGCGTTAGAGAGCTTAAACGGTTGAAGCCTTCTTTCAGGATTACCGGCCGTTGCGTACTTCAGAGATACAACTACCATGACTTTGTAAATATTGTCAGATCGGCAAAGGAGATTTTGTTAGATCAGATATCTTTCCTTGCGGCCGATGTTTCTACGACAGCTTTTAATCACGTTGAGCCATGGACGGAGGAAAGAGTGAGTGCTGTGGCCCTGAATGCCAGTGAAGCTATCGAGTTTGAAAAAATCGTGGAAGATTCATTCGAGGCCTTGAAGGGTGAATATGAGCGAAGGTTCATTGCCGAGAGCCCCTTGAAAATGAAAAAGATCGTTCAATATTACAAAGCTATTAATGGCTTGAATGAGTATCCCGAAACGGTATGCAATGCACCATGGGTTTCCGCTGTTATCGAATCGAATGGTCGCGTGATGCCGTGTTTCTTTCACAAACCGTACGGCAATATTTATGGAAACGATTTTTTGGAAATCATTAATTCACCTGAGGCAATTTCATTTCGAAAGAATCTGGATATGAGCAAGGATCCTGTTTGCAAAAAATGTGTTTGCTCGTTGAAGCTGGGAGTCACGCAAATGAATTGAGCGTTGTTTTCTCGAACATCATTCTGTTGAACCACGAAGGGTTCGTCAATTAAGATACAGAGCGTTGGCGTTGATTATTTTTAATCAAAAAGTTATTTCGTTGTATTCAGGTTGAACCCCTTCGGGGTTCCCGGAAATACATCGCGCTAGGCCACCGGTTTCACCGGTGGCTATTAAGATTGAATCCCGTTGGGATTCCTACGCGTTGGGATTGGGCTTTCACTGTACAATTGAGTTTCGGTTGGAACGTTGACTGGCATGCGCCCTGCAATCCAGTTCAAATCTTGACTGATCAAAATTCACCTAGTCCCGAAGGGATTAAAGCTTAATAGCCCGGCATGAAATGCCGGGTACGGAGAAACAACACTGACCGGGTACCCCAACGGGGTTCAACAGGACGGTTGTTCATCCATCCATTTATAATCAAAATCTAAGACCCGACCGATTTGTATTCTAGACCGGAAACACAAACGGAGTTGGACGTAAAATGGCATTTCGTTTGGAATTTAAACTGACATGCGCCCTGCAATCCAGTTCAATCTTGACTGATCAAAATTCACCTAATCCCGAAGGGATTAAAGCTCGATAGCCCGGCATGAAATGCCGGGTACGGAGACACATCCTGACCGGGAACCCCAACGGGGTTCAACAGGACGGTTGTTCATCCATGCATTTAAAACCAAAATCTCAGACGCGACCGATTTGAAAAAGATATGTTCACCACAGACTGAAAAAACTCCACGATGCACACTCTCGCCACTGACTGATTTTCTTTTACACGCGTCGCACGTCGCTTGTAAAACGATTATTCCTTAATAGTCCCGCTTCACCGTTGTCTTACTTGCGTATTCCTTTACGAGCTGATATAAAAATTCTTGCCCTTCGTAAAACGATTTCACCCCAATACGTTCGTCTCTGCCGTGAGCACGAACATCACCAATGTCCGAGAATAGACCAGATACTCCATACGTTGGAATACCAGCATTTCTCAAATAAGCACCATCTGTTGCTCCCGTAGACATCGTTGGAACTACCGGTACTCCCGGCCACATCTGTTGTGTGATCTTCTCAATTGGTTTGAAAACATCGGCAGACATTGGCGATGGCGGGCTCAGCTTCGCGGGATTCTTGGTTGTGACTGTTATTTCTGTATCGTCAAAAACCTTGATGAGCGTCTCTTTGATCTTTTCAGGACTGTCATTGGGAAGGATCCTGCAATTCACAATGGCAGTTGCAGTTTGTGGCAACGCATTTTCCGCATGTCCGCCGTTAATCATCGTAGCCACACAAGTTGTGCGAAGCATCGCATTATAATTTGGAAAAGCCGACAAACGTTCAAGCGCCGCCGGATCATGCGGTGTTTTGATGATTCCCTTCATATCTTCTGCCAGCTGACCACTTTCAATCTTCGAAGAACGTTCGAAATAAACCCTGGTTCCTTCATTCAGATTTAGGGGAAAATCAAATTTTGCGAGATTGTCGAGCGCATGAGCCAGCTGATAGATCGCGTTGTCTTTACGAGGTTGTGAGCTGTGACCGCCGCGATTATGTACTTCGAGGGTGAAGCTTTGAAATACCTTCTCACTCAGTTGTACAGCGTTCAGTATCTTCTTTCCATCTTTCTCCTGGCCCCCACCTCCTTCATTCAATGCAAATTCGGCATTGATCAGATCTTTATGATTTTGCAAAAGCCAATGAACGCCATTGTGATCACCCGTTTCTTCGTCTGCCGTTAAGGCGACTATGATATCGCGTTCCGGAACAAATTTTTCTTGTTTAAATCGGATAAGGTTGGCAACAAAAATCGCCGCCATCGCCTTGTCGTCTCTTGACCCGCGTGCGTAATAGAATCCGTCAATCTCTTCGAATTTAAATGGATCCGTTGTCCAGTCGGAACGAAGCGCTTCAACTACATCGAGATGTGCGAGCAACAAAATAGGTTTCTTTTTTCCCGTTCCACGGAGTATAGCTACCAGGTTACCTTTGCGTTCCGTAGGACCTCCAACGAAAATGTCCTTGTCGGCAAATCCGGCTGCTCTCAATCTGGCGGCCATGGCCTCTGCTGCTTTGGTCGTGCTGCCCACTGATTCGGTGGTATTGATCTCGATCAGCTCTTTAAAAATTTCCCGTGTGAGTTTTTGATCAGGTTGCGCCAGAGAATTGTACGATATCAACAGGAGTAGCAGAAGAAATTTTGAGATCCTCATAAGACAGGTTTAGGTTTTGACGCTCCAAAATAGAGAAATTATTCCGCAGGGAAACTGTAAAGTGTTAATTGGATTAATAAGTGAGCAACACTTGCTATGTTGTCAATTCTATTTGGATAGTTTCCGTGAGGGTTTTGAAGGTGGTAAGAAATTACACGATTGCTCTCCTGTTACCTCACGATTAAAAGCTTAAGACCGTTATAGTCCTTTACTTGTAAGTCTCCCGAGAACTCAATTATTAGAGTGTTGTCAGGGGGGTTTTGAATTATGTCTGTTTTTTCAGCAAAGCGATTCACGAAGAAGGGGTGAACCTCCAGTGCTTCATCCTGGTAGTGAACGAGAACCTTGTCTCGTAAGCATTCGAGTTTTAATGTCATACCTACCTATTTGGAAAAGCTATGCATGAAATAAATAAACTATACCACACACGCTGCCCATCGAGTGCGTCGCTTCTTTGAAACGAACACGCAACCGAAATATTTCCGTTAAGACGTTTTAGGTGATAAGCTGTAGAGTTTCCTCGACTTGAGCGACATGCTGGCAATCGGACTGCGAAGCAAAGCTGCATAATTTGAAAAAGCCAACATGGTTTCGAGCGCTGAGGGATCAAAGGGCGTTTTGATGATCACCCTCTATAGCCTCTAACAGGCCAACCACTTTTCAATCTTCTAAAGAACGTTTGAAATAAACAAGCATTCCTTCAGATAGATTTACAGGGAGTCGTAAAGTGATGGTTGATGTAAAACAGTATAACATTTACACTGTGTATACGTTTAGGCGTCCTCATTAATTTTGAATTGGAAATTCTGTTATCCTTTGGATAAGCGGAAATAATTGTCTTATTTACTTGACAAAATATAAGGATATGGGAAAGGAATACCTTGGTGAATTTGAGGAACTGGTACTAACCATGGTAGCCGCATTACAAGATGATGCCTATGGTGCAGCCATTTCTGACGAAATAGAAGTGCGGCTGAAACGTGACGTAAATCTCAGCGCAGTTCACGTCACGCTTTATCGGCTTGAAGACAAAGGTCATATAAAGTCAAGCCTGGGCGGAGGAACAAAGGAGCGGGGCGGAAGAAGAAAAAGGATCTATACCATTACAAGCGCCGGTATGGCTATGCTTCGTGCTATGAAAGAAACCCGTCTCGAATTATGGAAGATGGTTCCACAACTTAAGATGTCGGGATTGTAACAGATATGAATACGGTATTCTGGTATGCGCTAGCGGAAGATAGACGATTGGATTAAAGCAATGACAAAACCAGCTGAGACGCTGAAGTATGAATAAAAACGAGACATCGCATTGGATCTTTCGCTTTTTGAGCTGGTTCTGCCCAGACCAATTGTACGAGGAAATTGAAGGCGATCTCATTGAGAAATTTATCAGGGATGTGAAGGAGTTTGGAGAAAAGTCTGCGAAAAGACGATTGATGTGGAATACTATCAGATTTTTCAGAGCTGAGATCATTTTACGAAATACATTTTCATTGCCCTTGCTACGGATGTACATGTTCTCCAACTATGTTAAGGTTGCCTTCCGCAGCTTTCAGAAACAAAGTGCCTTCACGGCTCTTAACGTTATCGGTTTGTCGGTAGGGATGGCAGCAAGCCTTTTGATTCTTCAGTATGTAAAATATGAAAGAAGCTTTGACACCTTTCATTCTCGGGTGGAAGATATCCATCGTATTCAATACAACGTAAGGCACAATGGTCGTATAAATTTTGAAAGCGCAGCTGCCGTGCCTGCCATAGGGCCGGCATTGAAAGAGAATTTTGAAGAAGTGGAGGAATTCACCCGGCTTTATCCGGTGGGAGGGATCATGACCTATCTGAGCCCAGACCGTGGACCAATATCGTTTCATGAAGAAAAAATGCCTTTCGCCGATCCGGAAATATTTAAGGTCTTCGATTTTAAAGTGGTCAGCGGCGATATCAGGACATCTCTTAAAGAACCCAACAAGTTGATGTTGTCCGAGCGCGCCGCAAAAAAATATTTCAACGGTGCCGACCCGATGGGTAAGATCATCACGAGGAACGGAAATGAAACTTACGAAGTCACTGGTATTTTTGAAGACGTTCCGGAAAATTCTCATGTCAGGTTTGATTTTCTATTATCGTATGAAACTCTAAAAAACACATACGATTCTTACCAAACGTCATGGGGATGGTATGATTTCTATACATATGTCTTGTTAAAACCCAATACAGATGTTGAATCGCTCCAAGACAAATGGAATGAATTTCTGAAGCATGAAAAAGGCGACAAATGGAAAGATTCCAACCAGGAGTTTATACTGAGGCCATTAAGTGACATTCACCTTTATTCGAACTTATTGTATGAAATTCATCCGGATGAACAACGAGATGGAGACTCGGTTTATGCATTGAGTATAATTGCATTTTTTATTCTGGCCATCGCCCTGATAAATTACGTGAACCTCGCAACTGCGAGATCGTTCAGTAGGGCGAACGAGGTTGGCGTCAGAAAAGTGATTGGGGCGTTAAGAAGGCAGCTAGTCGGTCAATTCCTGGTCGAGTCGATCATCCTTCATGTCGTTGCGTTAGTATTGGCTCTGGCAGCTGTCCGTATGTTTTGGACGTCCTTCTCTTCACTTTCGGGATGGCATATTCCATTGAATTTTATTTATGCGGGAGAATTTTGGATTCTCATCGCGGTATTTTTTGTGTCCAGTGTAATTCTCTCTGGCGTGTATCCCGCCGTTATACTGTCGTCATTCAAACCGGTAGCCGTACTTAAGGGTAAGATTCTTAGAGGGGGCCACGGCCAGTCGATGCGAAAAGCATTGGTGACTATCCAGTTTGTGGCATCTGTTTTTTTGATCATCGGTTCCATTATTGTCTACCAACAATTGGATTTTATGAAGTCCAGTGATCTAGGTATTGACATCGACAAGACATTAGTAGTAAGAGGACCGGCCTCGATAGACTCGGTATACGATCAGAATCTTGAAAGTTTTAAGGATGAGGTACTTCGAATTGCCGGTGTGAAGAGTATCACTTCCACGACCAATATTCCTGGTGACGAGATTTACTGGACCGGCGGGATCCGTCGGTTTAGCAGAGGTCCGCAGGATCATGTGATGGTATCACACGTAGCGGTCGATTATGATTTCGTCCCGTCATTTGATTTGAATGTTATAGCGGGAAGAAATTTTAGTAAAGAGTTTCCTTCCGATGTAAAAAAAGTATTGGTAAACAAAAAGCTCACGGAGATGCTTCAATTCAAGGATCCTCAATCGGCTATCGGCGAAATACTGTGGCAGCAGGGCGATACGATCGAGATTGCCGGTGTGTTGGAGGACTACCATCAAATGTCGCTGAAAAGTAAGGTAGTGCCAATGGTTTTTATGTTGCGTCGTGCGGCCGTCTACTATGCGTTAAAGGTTGAGGCGGAAAACTATAAAACCATTCTAACTGCGATTAAAATTCCGTGGAGGGCATCTTTTAAAGATGCACCGATTGATTATTTTTTTCTTGATGAATTCTACAACAAACAGTATGAAAAGGATGATCGCTTTGGAAAAGTTTTTTCGCTCTTCACTGGCCTCGCTATTTTCATCGCTTCACTAGGACTAGTTGGGCTGGCTTCGTTTGCCACTGCCCAACGGACCAAGGAGATCGGGATACGAAAAGTCCTTGGGTCATCGATTTCAGGAATTGTGCTCTTGCTTTCAGGAAGTTTTATGCGACACGTTCTGATCGCGAACGTGATTGCCTGGCCGCTGGCATGGTGGATCATGCAACAATGGCTTCAGTCGTTTACGTATCGAGTATCGATCAATCCAATGATCTTTTTGGCGTCGGGAGGCATCGTTATTCTGATTGCGTTTATTTCAGTTTCATCGCAAACCATTAAAGCTGCTTTAAAGGAACCTGTAAAAACGCTTAAGTATGAATGAAGCAAAACCATCACGGTTCGTACTTAGAATTCTTCGGTGGTATTGTCCGGATCACTTAGTTGAAGAAATCGAAGGCGACCTCATTCAAAAGTTTAACCAAGATGTTGTTACCGTTGGCACACACAGGGCAGGACAAAGATTCATTCTAAACGCGATTCGATTTTTCAGACCTGGAATACTATTAAGGAATCGATTCAATTATATCCATCAGCGAAATCTTATGCTAAAAAATCATACACGGTTAATCGTACGACAATTTCGAAAGCATAAAGTTGTTTCTGGGGTTAACCTCATTGGACTCACTATTGCCACTACTGTTTGCCTTCTCGTTGCACAGTTTGTAGTGTTTGAGAACAGCTTCGAACGTTTCAATAAGAATGTCGACCGCACATTTCGAGTCAATCTTTACAATACACAAAACGGAAGGTATACGGGGACTTCAGCCGCCACGGTACCGGCACTGGCATACGTCATGAAGCAGAGCATTCCTGGTATTGAAAGCATCGCGCGTGTCAGTTCAAGAATGCGTGGCGTTGTGGCAAATAAGGAAATGAAGTTCGAAGATCGCGAAGATAACATCGTCTTTGCCGATCCGTCTGTTATTGATGTTTTAGGTCTTGATCTGATCAGCGGAGACAAAAGCACCGTCCTTCATGATCCAAAAAAAATACTTATTTCTGAGTCCATCGCAAGGAAGTATTTTGGAAATGAATTTGTTACGGGAAGGGTACTCGATTTTGGATTCAGTAACAACAGTCTTGAATTCACACCGTTTCAGATCGAGGGTGTGTTTAAGGATATACCCTCAAACAGCCACAAACAATTTGAAATTGTATTACCCCCGAATGAACAGGCGTGGAGTGAGAACTGGTCCTGGAGCGATGTTACAACCTACGTCGTTCTGTCACCAGGTATTCAACCGTCGTCACTCGACGATGGTCTTGCCAGTATCGTGAAGCAGCATCACCAGGATGCGATAGGAGACAGATATTTGCTGGAGCCGTTAACGGCGATTCGACTTCATGCGATGGACGGCAGCGGACGAGCTACACTCGTTAATTTCTTTATTCTCCTCGCTGCTGCTATTCTTTTGCTGGCCTGGTTCAACTACACAAACCTTTCAACAGCGCGATTCCTTGAGCGAATGAAGGAAGTAGGGATACGTAAGCTTATTGGCGCCAGCAGGATCCAGCTTGTAACTCAGTTTGTCATGGAGTCCTTTTTGTACAATCTCGTTTCATTTTGTTTTGCCCTGTTGCTATTTTTCCTTTTGTGGCCAACGGTAAATACCTTCCTCGGTCAGGATATTTCTATTACATTGTTTGATGACGCCGTTGCGTGTGCCATTGTCGCGACGTCCATCGTCATTAGCACATTATTTTCCGGTTTTTATCCGTCATTATACCTATCCTCATTCAAACCACTTTCCTCTCTTAAAGGAATGGTTGCTGGCATTGCAGATCGATCGGCACTCCGAAAAGTTATGGTTACCGTGCAGGTATCCGTTTCGGTTGCTTTGGTAACTGCGGTATTCGCCATCCAGCGCCAAATTGAATTTATGCGATCGCAGGATCTGGGTATTTCAATAGATCAGACGCTGATCATTGAAGAGGCGTTGGTGACCGATTCTAAATCAATCGAGAAATATGAGACCATTAAAAACGAAATGTTGCGACTGAGTTCCGTAAAGGGCGTAACTAATGCAACGAGCTTTCCAGGAAAAGAAATTGATTGGCATAGAACGGACATTACACTTGGTGAAGAAAATGCATCCTATAAATACGACAGTCGAATTGTTGCTATCGGAACAGAGTTCCTTGACCTGTTTGGTGTAAAACTTCTCACTGGACGTAATTTTGATCCGGCACTCGAAAGTGACAAAAAAGCAATGCTCATCAGCGAAGATGCATCCAGAATGTTTGGCATTTCGTCTTACGCTGACGCCATCGGGAAAGTCATCTTTATCGGAAGCAGAAGGTTTGAAGTGATTGGTGTAGTCGGGAACTATCACTTTAGAACGTTACAAACGCGGATTGAGCCTGTTCTTTATATGCAGAACTATCCACGCGGACCTGCATTTGCATTGAAGGTCGCGTCGGGTAAAATGGACGAAACTATATCACAACTCAAGACGAAATGGGAGGAGGCATATGCCGGAAATGTTTTCCGTTACTTTTTCCTTGATGAATTTTTTGACCGACAGTATCATTCCGAAAGACAGGTTGGCAAGATAGTCACCACGTTGGCTGTATTGGCGCTGATCATCGCATGTTCTGGTTTGTTTGCACTGTCCCTCTATTCCGTCGATCGCAGGGCAAAAGAGATCAGCATCCGAAAGGTTTTTGGAGCCTCAGTCTCAAATGTTGTAGTTCTTTTGTCACGCGATCTGTTCACACTTACATTGATCGGCGGACTAGTTACGATCCCAATGATGTTTTTTTCAGTACGTCAATGGCTCAAAGGATACGCTTACCAGATGCCGTTAAATGAATGGTTATTCATAGTTCCGCTTTTTATCGTGGGAGTGCTCGTTTTAATTACAATAAGCTTTCAGACAATTAGCGCAGCTAAAAGAAATCCAATCGAGAATATGAAGTATGAATGAAATATCAGACGCTAAGACAGTATGATACTCAGATTTCTTAAATTGATATGCCCTGCACATCTTTTCGAAGAGATTGAAGGTGATCTTATGCAACGCTTTAGCCGCGATTCAGGCCGGTACGGAATCCGAAGGGCCAAGCGAATGCTGTATTGGAATGCTTTGAGATTTTTTCGCCCTGGTATTATCCTTAGAAACAACTTTTCCATTGAATTGAACCATTTATATATGCTGAGAACAAATTTGGTTCTGGCTTACAGAAGTTTGATTAGAAGTAAAGTTTTTTCATCCATCAACGTTCTGGGATTATCCCTTAGCATGACGGTTTGTTTACTGATACTTTACTTCGTTCGTTTTGAGTTAAGCTACGACGACTTCCATAAGCACGGGGAGAATATTTATCGTATAGCGACGAAGGTGACTCTGCAAAATGAAGTCATCAATCATGAAACCAACACCTATGTTGGCATCCGAAGAGCATTGATGGATGAATTTCCAGAGATCAGGGCATCAACATCAATCGGTAGCTTTGGTTCAGACAATACATTTATATGGCATGAAGATAAAGCCGGCAAGCTTTCGCCCATTCAATCGTATAAAGCTTTTGGGGTTGACAGCAGTTTCCTTGAGGTATTTTCCTTCCCCTTAATCAATGGAGATACGCGAACTCTACTCAGAGAACCCTATTCTGCTCTTATCTCACAGTCTTTTGCTGAGCGGTATTTTGACGGCAATGCAATTGGCAAGTTCCTTGAAACATACGATGGCGTTGACAGGGATCGATTCACGATCACAGGAATTCTAAAAGACGTTCCCGCAAATTCACATTTTAAATTCGATCTCGTTACGAGAGGAGCTTCAACGACCAGAAACTTCTTAAACCGCGATGCGAAGTTTTGGGATTGGGGAGGTCAGACGTATGTCCTAATGAATGAGAAAGGTAGCGCAGTTACATTGGGACAAAAGCTCGGTAAGCTGGCCCTGTTAAAAAACGGGTTGAAAACCAACAAAGACGACTATGGCCAGGTTAGCACGTTCGATCTCCAGCGATTAAAAGATATTCATTTGCATTCGAATTTGCTCTATGAGCTTGGCGTAAACGGAAGTAGTCTTCTCGTTTACGTAATGATCATTCTTGCTGTGATCGTCATAATAATTGCATGGATCAACTACGTCAATCTTTCGACCGCCATAACTGAGCAAAAATCCAAGTCAATTGGAGTACGAAAGATTGTTGGTGCATCGCGATTAGGATTGATCTTTCAATTTCTAACGGAGTCAGCCTTATTCAATTTCATTTCCATCGTAACGGCCTTAGTGCTGGTAGTTTTACTGCTACCGTCCTTTTCCGCTTTTGCCGGCATGCCGCTTGATTATTCACTGCTTTACAATAAGTGGGTGTGTGCTGCGCTGATATGCTTCATGATGATGAGTGCAATTATGTCGGGCATCTACCCTTCAATCCTTATTTCTTCGTTTTCCTCCGTTAATGCCTTAAAAGGACGTTCGGGAGGAGGAAGGTCTTTCGTTCTCAGAAAGGTATTGGTCGTCTTTCAATTTACAGCCGCCGTCGGACTAATGATTGCAGCTCTTGTTGCACTGAGACAACTCACCTTTATGCGTTCAAAAGAATTGGGAATCACCATTGATAAGGTTATTGTCCTGAAGGCAATGAATTTCGACAAGGAAACCTGGTCCGATGCGCATGGCGGATTCGTTGTGGATTCGGCCTATCAAATTAAAGCTGATCTCTTCAAGAATGAACTTAGTCTCAAGTCTGGTATTGTTAACGTCACATCAGCATCCCACTTGCCTGGAGAAGTACCAAGTTGGGGAACAGAATTCAGGGCTGAATCTATCGATGCTGAAAAAGCATATCGACTGCTCGCAGTTGGCATTGACTATGATTTCATAAACACACTTGATGTCAACTTACTAGCTGGCAGAAATTTCTCCCCCGATTTTCCTTCCGATCGCGGGAACGAAGGACGTCGAGCGGTCCTTCTTAACGAAGCAGCTTCGAAACTTCTTGGATTCAAGACGCCTGCTTCAGCAATTGGTAGTCATATAAGTACCTATTGGGGCGCAGACTATGAGATTATCGGCGTGCTGAATTCCTTTCATCAGGTCTCTCTGCGAGATAACCTTGCGCCAATGTATTTTATTTTGCAACCGAGAGCGCTTTCATACTATGCTATCAATTTCAGCGGAGAAAATACTGCGGACGTGATCGAGGATATAAAGGCGTCGTGGGAACATTACTTTCCAGAAAGTCCCTTCAACTACTTTTTTCTTGATGAACATTTCAACCGTCAATACCAATACGAGCAAAAGTTCAGTGGCCTGTTGTCATTATTTACAGGACTCGCTATTGTCATCGCTTGCCTTGGTCTTTTTGGATTGACTGCTTATTCAATTGTGCAACGTACAAAGGAGATCGGCATTCGAAAAGTTCTGGGGGCAACGGTATCCAATGTTATCGGGCTGTTCACAAATGATTTTGTCATGCTCATTCTAATAGCAAATGTGGTTGCGATACCCGTTGCCTACATCGGTGTTGCCCGCTGGCTTGAAGGTTATGCGTTCAGGATTGACCTGCACTGGTGGATGTTTGTTATCCCGGCTCTTATCGTTCTAGTTGTAGCCCTCGTGACCGTAAGTTTGCAGACGGTTAAGGTAGCATTGAGAAATCCTGTGGATAGTTTGAAATATGAATAGGGATGGAGTTATGATTTGTGAATTTTGATTTGTGAATTTTAATTTGTGATTTGTGAGTGGGGGCATGGGAGTGGCCTTTCAAATGAAAATGTGAATATATTGTTCAGAAATGAAACGACGTGATGAAATATCGAATGAGCAGAAGAGGCGACACTGGGACCTACCTTCGTGGGCTCGACGGTTTATTCGTTTTATTTGCCCCCTTGAGTTAGTTGAGGAAATCGAGGGCGATCTGATTCAAAAGTATGAAAAGGATTCGAAGAGACTCAGCATGAGTGCTGCGAAAAGAAATCTTGCGTGGAATACAGTGCGATTCTTCAGGCCCGGAATAATTCTGCGGAATAAGTTTTCTTATGATTTGAATCGGGTTGATATCCTTTGGATCTATTTCAAGGTTGCCTGTCGCCAACTGCTAAAAAGCAAGTCATATTCATTTATAAACGTAATGGGGCTCGCGGTTGGACTAACTGCGTTTTTTCTCATCACACAATATGTAAGCTTTGAAAAAAGCTATGACACATTTCATGAAAACGGAAACGAAATCTTCAGACTGGCCCTTGAGTTTAAAGAAAATGAAGAAATAACAAATTCTTCTGCGAAGAACTACGTTGAAGTCCGGGATATCCTATCGGAGTATGTTCCGCAGATCAAGAACATCACAGGTTTTACTAAGATACCGGCGAATACAGGTTTCTTGTTTCGCTACAAGGACAAACTTTATAATCAAAGCGGCGGGTTTATTCATGCAGACAGTAACTTCTTCAAAGTGTTTCCCTCTCTTCTGATTAAAGGAGATCCGAAAACGGCCTTAAGTGATAAACATAACCTTGTAATCTCCGAGTCAATGGCCAACAAGATCTTTGGAAATATCGACCCTCTTGGGAAGCAGTGGGAAAATCTTAATGAAAATGAGAACCGGGGCGACCATGTTATATCCGGCGTGATGCGAGACATGCCGGCAAATTCACATTTCCATGCGAATTTTATAGGCGTGGTCGATCGGAGTGAATGGGGAAATCTTTTGCCATGGCAAGGTTTCTTTTACACCTATGTCACATTGCCTAAAGACGACGACAAAAGCAAATTACAGGATCAAATGGATCGCCTTAACAGTTGGCTGGAAAGAGCCGATCCAAAAACCAAAGGAGCATCTGTTACCCTGCAACAACTTCACGACATTCACTTGCATTCTAATCTCAATGATGAATTGGAAGGCGGTGGAAGTGAAAAATGGCTATACATACTTTATTCTATCGGATTGATAATTCTGATCATGGCATGGATAAACTATATAAACATTCAGACGGCGAGATTTATAACAAGAGCAAAAGAAGTTGGGATAAGACGGATAATTGGGTCCCGGAAAGCTGATCTGGCGATGCAATTCCTTGTTGAATTTGCCATCATAACCCTTCTTTCAACATTGATTGCTGGAATGTTGCTCCAATTTATTTATACACGGTTTGCCTACCTGACCGGCGTTCCAATTTCTGAATTCCAATGGTCAGCACCGTCTCTTTGGATAGGTTCTCTGAGCTTATTTCTTTTAGGATCACTTGTTGCCGGAGTATATCCCGGGCTGTATTTATTAAAACTTGATCCTATAAGCTCCCTGAAAGGCAAAGTGGTTGGAGCTTTCAAGGGAAGGAAAATGCAGAAGTCATTATTGATAGTGCAGTTCACGTCGTCGATCGTTCTCATTGCATTTTTGATGGTCATCGACAGACAGGTCGATTTTATGCAGATGTCGAAAACGAATGTAGAATTAGACAAAGTTATTTCCGTCAGAAATCCTACAGCATATATGAATGAGGAGCACGATGAAAAGAAAAAGGGTTTCAAGACGTTTTCAGATCATCTTACAAGAAACCCAGCAATAAAAGCCGTTGCCACATCATCGGCAATTCCAGGCGCGGAAATTGGATTTACTTACGTGGACCTCATCAAACGTAATATGGGAGATCCGTTTGATCCAACACGTTACAAGACCCTTTTCATCGATTACAATTTCATTCCGGTGTATGGGTTAAAATTGAAAGCGGGTAGAAATTATTCAGAGCAAAACGGGGAGGATGAAAATTGGGAAACGCTCATACTTAACGAAAGCGCCATTCGTAACCTCGGCTTTACTTCCGCCGAGGAAGCTGTAGGCCAGACTGTACAGTTTATGGCTGTAGAAAAATGGGAGAGCTATAAAATTGTCGGCGTAGTGGAAGATTACCATCACGAGGCAATCAAAAAAGAAATCTATCCGACGATTTTCTTTTTGAATCATAACATCGGCCAACAGGTGTATTATTCGATCCGGTTGAATGCAAAAGCAGATACCCGAGAGGTTGTCGAATACGTCGAAGAAAGCTGGAAGGAGATTTTTCCCGAAAAACAATTTGAGTACTTTTTCTTAGACGATTATTACGATCAGCAATTCAAGTCGGAACTTCATTTTGGTCGTGTCTTTGCTCTTTTTTCAGCAATTGCAATTTTTATCGCGTGCCTCGGAATACTCGGGATGACGTTGTTTGAAACGAACGCACGGTTGAGAGAGATCGGCATCAGAAAAGTGTTGGGAGCATCTGCGACAAATGTGGTTGTATTGCTTTCGAAAGACAATGTTCGTTTTATTGCGCTCTCTGCTCTGTTTGCAGTACCCGTGATCTATTTCACGGCCAACGAATGGCTCGCTACCTATCCGGCAAGGATCCAGTTGTCCATTTTCTACTTCTTCCTACCGGTCGGACTGATCTTTAGTCTCGTAGTGTTAACGGCGGCGTTTCAAACTATTAAGGCTGTTATTTCGAATCCTGTTGATCATTTGAAGCATGAATGAAACGACGCGATCATATTGGACATTTCGGTGCAAACCTTAAAGACAGAGAATTAATGTTTGGACAGTGGCAATATCTCATGGTTCATTACGTATTTAGATAGGCTTGAACCGGAGGGATCGATAAAAAATCAAACCTCTCAAACAAGAATGCGCGTTACCTTTCGCCTGTGCGTCATTTTACTCCTGGTCGGATCCCTTGCCGCTTATGGCCAAGTCAACAAAAAGATCCGTGAATACGACCGAACATTCCAGCTTTCAATTTTTCCCGGAATAAGTACTAATGGAATAAGCAGCGGTTCCTATTACAATTCATTTTCACTTAATCTATTTGGTGGGCTCTCAGCCGGCAATCGCATCCTGGAGATTGGCCTCCTTACTAACAACAACGTGAAGAGTACCACAGGTATTCAACTAGCCGGACTAGCAAACATTGTCGGAGCAAATTCATTCCTTAACCTTAGTCTTTCCGAGGAAAGGTCTCTGATTAACACTGAAGATTTTGAAGTCAACCGAAAAGGTATCCAGGTAGCAGGCTTGTTGAACTATGTTCTGAACAACGCCTCGGGTATTCAGTTGACGGCTGGTCTCAACGTGGTCGGTAACAATTTCAGGGGCGTGCAGATTGCAGGATTTGGCAATAGCTCGGGTGAAACCACAGTAGGGCTACAGTTGGCCGGTATTTACAATGTATCAAAGGAGTCGGTCGCAGGGTTTCAGATCAGTGCTCTCTTTAACTATACGGATGCACAGCTTTCTGGATTGCAGCTTGGAATGATAAATAAAGCAAGTACAATCAAAGGAGGAAAGTCCACGCCACCAACACGCGCGCGGGGATTACAGCTTGGATTGCTTAACTCCAGCAAAGCAATGGATGGATGGCAAATCGGACTGATCAACTTCGGAGGAGATGCGCGTGGAAAACAGATCGGCTTGATCAATTTCTTTAGCAAGTATCCCTCAAAGGAACAAACGAGAATGGGTACGCCTATCGGTCTACTGAACTTCGGCTCCAAGGGATCGTATGTCAGGATATCATTAAACGAAGTGTTCCTCACAAGCATTGAATATACAACCGGCAATTGCCTTAACTGCAGTTGGATCATCGGTTCAGAAATGCCGTACCACGATCAGAACCAGATTTTCAATCAAAACGCTCTGATACTTGGGTTCGATCCGATTGAAGACACCTGGGGATTTGGCTATGGCTTTCAAAAGGTTCTTTTCAACAAATTCTCTACAAGGCCTAGTCCATTAAACAGGATAAGAGTGATCACGTATGGTATGAAATTTATGCACCTTAACCGCGACATGAGCTTTGATAAGACCTTCAACCTGCTCAGCAGAGCTAATGTCGAATACGCAAAACGATGGAAGTTTCTTTACGTCTTTGCTGGCGTGTCTGTAAACTATTTCATCTATGAGTCGGTCGAAGGGAGTGAGGAATATAAGATAAGGAGTCTAAAGATCTCAACGGGTAATGTGGGCGAATTTTTGAGTGAGCTTTGGCCCGGGTATTCTGTGGGGATTCAATTTAACATCTAAGAAACCAAACGAACCTGAACTATGAATTCACAACTACCTGATCTGCCTAAAATCGTAATCCGGTTTCTGAAATTCATTTGTCCGCATCATCTGTTTGAGGAAATCGAAGGTGACATAATTCAGCGATACGTCCGGGATATAAAGCGATACGGAGAGGCGAAAGCGCGACGCAGAATGATCTGGAATTCAATACGATTCGTTCGACCCGGAATTATACTAAGGAACAAAATTTCATTTTTCAATCCTTTTCACATGACATTGCATTTTTTAAAGGTCATGATGAGGGTCACTGCAAGGAACAAAGTTACTTCATTGATAAATGTTACAGGTCTCTTGTTAGGTATGACCGCCTTTGTTTTGATCTCCCTATATGTAATGACTGAAAGAAGTTATGATACATTCCATAACAAAAGTGATCGGATCTACAGAGTTCGACAGGACCGCTACACAGGATCCGATATTTCTCGCCAGTGGACCGCCGGACCATGGGGAATTGGCAATGCCTTAAAAAGTAATTTTCCTGAAGTGGTCCGTTACGTGAATGTCAATCGTGGTGGGATGCGATCCACGGTTCTCTCAAATGCCTCCACTTTTTTTAAAGAGGAAAGAGTTTATTATGCCAGCGAGGAATTTTTTGAACTCTTCTCCTATAAACTTATCAAAGGAGTCGATTCACTTGTTTTGAAACGGCCATTCACAATGGTCGTATCGGAATCTCTGGCCAAACGATATTTTGGAACTGCAGACCCGGTGGGAAAAACGTTACGGAACAATGGAAGAGATGACTATGAGATTACAGGTGTATTTGAAGACGTCCCGGAAAACACACATTTGAAATTTGATGCCCTCCTATCGTTTGAAAGTCTGACCAGGATCCTCGGTCCTGAAGAAACACAGGATCTTATGGACAACTGGGGATGGGCCGGCAATTACACCTATATAGAACTGGAGCCATCAATGGATGTGAAAAGTTTTGAGGCAAAAATTCCGCCGCTGGTAGATAAAAAAATGGGAGCATTTCTGCGTGAGTGGGGTGAACAAATGAAGTTTGTACTTCAGCCCGTTCCATCTATTCATTTGAATTCCAATTTCAAGGACGAAATCGAACCAAATGGAGATAGTCGGTCCGTTGGTTTTCTTCAGGTTGTAGCTGTGTTTATTTTATTAATGGCGTGGATCAATTATGTGAATTTATCCACTGCAAGGTCCATCGAACGATCGAAAGAAGTCGGTATCCGTAAAGTGTTGGGAAGTTACCGGCTCACATTGATAAAACAATTTTTACTCGAGGCTATGGTCTTAAAAGGTTTCGCTGCTGTGATAACCATAATAGTGGTGGCCATCTTGCTTCCGGATTTTTCGACCTTCGTAAAGCGTCGGATCGAACTGCCTGCCATTACTCCGGATATTTGGATTCCATTTGCAGGAATATTTTTCTCGAGTGTTGTAGTTGCATCTATTTATCCCGCTCTCGTGCTTTCGGGATTCAAACCTGTAAGTATTCTAAAAGGCACCACATTTGGATCAATAAAGGGAAACTACTTGCGCAGAGGACTAGTCACAGTTCAATTTGTTTCATCGGTTGTAATGATCGCCGGAACATTCACCGTCTATCAACAAGTTAAGTTCATGCGCGGAGGTGATTTGGGTGTACGCACCGACCAGGTGCTTGTGGTGCAGGGCCCGCATATTGTTGATTCTACCTTTCACATCAAGTATGACAACTTTCGATCATCCTTGCTGCAGTTTCCAGAAGTGCAGAATGTCTCCATTTCAACGGATATACCAGGGCGATCAGTGAAAGCAAGTAACGGAGGAGTCAGGATAGAAGGAGAAGAGCCAAAGCAGGGTCACGACTTTCGTGTGATAATGTCGGACGAGGATTTTATGGAGACATATGGAATGGACTTGCTGGATGGCCGGACATTTTCGCGCGCATTTAACGAACCATGGAAAACGTGTCTTGTAAATGAAACCGCAATGAAGCTGCTTGGCTTTAACGATCCGCAAAAAATAATCGGCCGGCGAATCTATGTTTGGGATAGCACTTTGGAGATTATCGGTGTGATCAAGGACTTTCACCAGGAATCTTTAAAAAAGAAAGTGGATCAGCTGATCTTTGTGTGTGACAAAGACATAAAAGATTATATCTCGATCAGAGTTGCTGCTGAGGAATCCCCTTCTGAACTAATCAGCCGCGTCGAGTCAAAATTCGCATCAATGTTTCCTGGAAATCCATTTACATTTTTCTTCGCGGATGAGTACTACGATCAACAGTATAAATCGGAGCAGCAATTCGTAAAAGTTTTTAGCTTTTTCACAGTGCTCGCGATAACGATTTCCTGCCTGGGACTATTTGGACTGTCATCCTACATGGCTCACCGGCGAATAAAAGAAGTTTCTATACGTAAAGTGTTAGGCGCTTCGGTTAGCCAGATTGCTTTGATGGTTTCAAGGGAATTTGTCATTCTTGCTTTCATTGCCAACATCATAGCATTTCCTTTGACCTACCTGGTAATGGAGAACTGGCTTAGTGGATTTGCATACCGCATCAACGTGGGAATAATGGCTTTCCTTTTTCCAGGGGTATGCATGGTGGTTGTCACATTGATCACAGTTTCATTTCAGGCCATCAAAGTGGCATTTGTCAATCCTGTGGAGTCTTTGAAAACCGAATAAAGTCGCGTTATCAATTATGCTAACGGATTTGTCGATCTCGGCACAAAGCATCGGATACCCTACTGGAAAGTGAGATTTATGGCTTCTATCCAACTTTACTCTGATCTAAAATAAACGTATATTTCTTTCGTACATGTTGTTTCACCATTTAAACTAATTTCTATGATCACCCCTCTCCGTCTGGCAGCAATCGCTGCCACGCTATTCCTGATATCCTGCGACACGAAAAAATTGAGCTACGAACTCAAGACCGCAGAGAGTAATGGATATACTTATGAATATGCTTCGAATGATCCGCTAAAGGTCCGGATTTACACCCTCAAGAATGGCCTAAAGGTTTACCTAAGTCAATACGCAGCTGCACCAAGGATTCAAACACAAATCGCCGTAAAAGCTGGCGGCAAGAACGATCCGGCAACAAATACGGGCCTGGCGCACTATCTGGAACACATCATGTTTAAAGGAACATCGGATTTTGGAACACTTGATTGGGCAAAGGAGGCGGTATACCTGGACAGCATCGAACACATGTTTACTAAATACGGAACTCTAACGGACTCCGTCGAGAGGTTGAACTATTATAAAATGATCGACAAGGTTTCCAATGAAGCATCGAAGTTTGTGATAGCAAACGAATACGGTAAGATTGTAACTGAACTGGGTGCAGATGGAACAAACGCATATACTACCGAAGATCGCACAGTATACATAAACGACATACCGTCCAATCAACTCGAGAATTGGTTGAACGTTGAAGGTAATCGCTTCAGGAGAATTGTACCGCGACTATTTCACACCGAGCTTGAGGCTGTCTATGAAGAAAAGAATGGAAGTATTGACAACGACTATTGGAAAACATTTCAAACATTGCATGAAAACCTTTTCTTAAAACATCCTTACGGAACACAAACCGTTATCGGCACGATTGATCACCTCAAGAATCCGTCTATAACCGAGATAAAGAAATATTTTGACACTTATTACAAGCCTAATAATGTAGCGATCTGCCTGAGCGGTGATATCGACTACGATAAAACCATAGCATTAATAGAGAAATACTTTGGCGACTGGCAGCCCAACGACCAACTTCCGTCCTGGACAAAGATTGAGGAAGCCCCGATAACATCTGCTGTTGTAAAGGAAGTTTACGGTCCGGACGCAGAATGGCTAAACGTTGGATTTAGGTTCGACGGACGTAATAGTGACGACTATGCGTTACTAACCCTGGTTGATATGATGCTGGCGAATTCACAAGCAGGATTGATCGATATCAACTTGAAACAGGCTCAAAAAGTCCTCGAAGCCGGAAGCTATGTTGACTACATGAATGACTATTCAGTTCATACGTTCACAGGTCGGCCACGCGAGGGACAATCTCTGGACGAGGTCAGGGATCTTTTATTGGGACAAATTGAGCTTATTAAGAAGGGCGAGTTTGAAGAATGGCTCCCCGAAGCAGCGTCGAACCATCTGAAGAAAATAAAGATCGAGGAATCCGAATACAATTGGGCGCGCTCGAACGACATGGTTACGGCTTTTACGAATGATATTCCCTGGGATATTTACACGGCGCAGGTGAATCAAACAAAAAAATATACGAAGGAGGACATAGTAAAATTCGCGAACGAACATTACAAGGACAACTATGTAGCTATTTATAAACGTAATGGAAAGGACTCCACTTTCAGAAAAGTTAACAAGCCGTCAATATCCAAAGTGAATCTAAACAGGGAGGCCAGATCTGAATTCCACCAGTCAATTTTGAACAATAAGGCAGAAAAACTTCAACCTGTATTCCTCGATTTCAACAAGGATCTTCAAAGGCTCAAAATGAACAAAGGTGTTGAAGTACTTTATACACCGAACACAGAGAATGAATTGTTCGCGATGTACTATCTCTCGGATGTAGGAAGCAACAATGACGCAAAGCGTAGTATCGCGGTAGAATACCTGCAATACCTTGGAACGGAAGACATGAGCGCGGATGACGTCAAAAAAGAGTTTTACAAACTTGGTTGCAACTTTGGAGTGTATGCGGCAGACGAGCGCACCTATATCAGTCTCGAAGGTTTACGCGAAAACATGGATAAGTCGTTGGCGTTGTTGGAAAAATTGCTTGCCAATGCTAAGCCGGATGATGAGGCACTGAAAAACATGATAGATGGTGAGTTCAAGAAGCGTGACGACATCAAAAAAGACAAATGGGCAATCATGTTCAGCGGTTTGATGAACTACGGTTTATATGGTCCAAAATCTCCGTTCACAAACGTCCTCAGCAACAAGGACCTTCGTGAAGTAAAATCCGCTGAACTCGTTGATATGATAAAAGATTTTACAAAAACCGAACACCGTGTCTTTTATTATGGACCTGATAGCGGAGACAAAGTGGTTGAAATGCTTAATAAATACCATACACTACCTGATCAGTTGAAGCCTTCGCCGCCGGCTGTCGAGTATAAAATGCGTGATGTTGAAAAGCCGTCTGTCTATTGGGCAGATTATGATATGGTCCAGGAGGAGATCATGTTCCTTTCAAAAGGAGAACAGTTTAATAAAGATCGTATTGCTATTAGCAGAATATTCAATGAGTATTTTGGAGGAAGTATGAGTTCGCCGGTCTTTCAGGAGTTACGCGAAGCACAAGGTCTTGCTTATTCAGCTTTCGCCTATTATGGTGTGCCGATGAAACCCAATGAAAATGATTTGTTTTATGCCTACATCGGAACGCAAGCGGATAAGCAACCTGAAGCAATGAAGGCAATGCAGAAACTTTTAGTAGATTTTCCGCGATCAGAAACCGGGTTCGAAGGTGCGCGTAGCGCCATAATGAATCAGATGGAAAGCGAACGGATTAGAAAAATGGATATCCTGTTCTCCTATGACCGCGCACTCCAGCGTGGAATTGATCATGATTTCCGAAAGGATGTTTACGAACAAACCCAGAAGTTTACACTTGATGATATCGCTAAGTTTCAGCAGCAGTACGTCAAAAACAAGAAGTTTAATGTGGTGCTGATCGGCGACAAAGAGAAGATCAACTTCAAGGAACTTAAATCTTATGGAGATGTCCAGGAAATTACACTTGATCAACTCTTTGGGTATGAAAAAGTGCAAAAAATAGAATTGGAGGCACCGAATCAGTAGGTATAAGGTATAAGGTATAGGGTATAAGGTATATCGTATGAAAAATATCCTGTGAATTCTTTGGGGTCAGAGTGAAATTTTAGGTTATGAGTTATAGGCCACCTGCCTGTCAATAGCCCTGATAAGATCTGAACAAAGACGAGTTGGTAGTCTGCCGGTATAGATCTCGAATTTCAGAAATAACTTTACGGATAAAAATGATATGAAAACTCTGAAAGCCATATGCTTTTTGCTTGCCTGCTTCTTCACGGCAAATGGGCAGGTCGCTAGCGACTCGATCAAGGTGGAAGACAACTACCGATCATTTCAGTTTATGAAGCCAGCTAGTGCGTTAACAAATGCCAGTTTAGTTTTTGTGTTGCATGGATCCGGTGGAAGCGGAGAAGAAATGATGAAGGCGACACCCGGCCTGTTGAAAACGACAGCAGACGAAAATGTCATCTTCGTGTATGCCGACGGTTATAAAAATTACTGGAATGAATGTCGAAAAGCGGCTAGCTCACTGGCTAATAAGCTCAACATAAATGAGGAAGCTTTCTTCTCAGGCATGATAGACTACTTTGCTACCAACTATCATATCAACAAGAGTAAAGTATTTGCCGTAGGAACTTCAGGGGGTGGCCATATGTGTTATAAGCTCGCCATGACTATGCCTAAAAAGCTCCGGGCGATAACAGCAATCATTGCGAACCTACCCGACACTGATAACATGGATTGCGTCGATGTAAAAGTGGCGATTCCTGTGATGATTGTGAATGGAACAGCAGATCCCTTGAATAAGTACGAAGGAGGAATGATGCAATCAGGAAATTTTATCATGGGAAACGTGAGATCTACGGACCGCACTTTTCATTACTGGTCAGAGCTCGCTGGCTATCGCGGTGAACCCATTAAAACGGCGTTACCAGACAAGGATCCCAATGACGGAAAAACCATCGAACGATATACTTTTAAAGAGAAGGGCAAGCCAGAGGTCACGTTGCTAAAAGTTATTGGAGGGAAGCATGATTATCCCAATGATATCGATGTGCATGTAGAAGCATGGGAGTTTTTCAAAAGACAGATGGAGTAGTAGTTATAAGTTATAAGTTATAAGTTATGAGTTAGGGTGTGGGCGTGAAAATTGTTTCAAAGGAGTCTTGGTGGAAAAGAGGTATCTTTGAGACTTTGCCAGATCAAATTCTGCCAGCGCTCAATCATAAACAAGTGTTAAGGGCTCT
>Ga0193738_1000198_pt1 | contig 42066 bp, 99 predicted proteins | sample L2a1metaG_FD_144927 | JGI IMG/M metagenome (GOLD analysis project Ga0193738, IMG submission 144927) | Soil microbial communities from a riparian zone of the East river system, Colorado, United States - L2a1 | ecosystem: Environmental > Terrestrial > Soil > Riparian zone | place: USA: East River... | reverse complement strand
CGGCGGCTGGGGCGAAACGGCGCAGCAGATACTCAGAGTAATGCCGGAGGTTGTGTGATGCCGTTAGCTGGATTTAAGTGGACTGACCATTTCTTGCCAGGTTCGACAAAAATATTGATCGGCCTCTACGCCAATGCTACTTCTGGAAAAGGGCACGAGGGTATTTGGAAACAAAAAAAGCGTTTGTATCAATTAGTAGGGGATACTATACCTGACGCAATAACATTCATCAAAACTCATGGCACCCACCTAGACCCAATTGAAGATGTGATATCACGTAGAGCAGTAAAAACCCGCCCAAAAGATCGAGGCGGCAATGATGAGCTATTGCGTTTTCAGAAACCTGATTGGGCACCACAATGGGAATTGATAAATGGTGTTTGGTTGACCCCGCGCCGCCTTCATATGGACGAATTAATGGGGGCCCAAGAAAAAGTTCTGATAACTAGATACACAGGCTACTCTGGGGTATATATTCTACAAGACTCAATCCGCCTTAATCGCATCTATGTAGGGGAGGGGGCACAAGCAGTTAATCGGGCAAGACAACATAGCGAGTTTTATCGTCTGGTGATGGTTTTCCCTACGGCAGATAAGTCGACAGCATTTAGACTACAAAACAACCTTCATGATGCGTTGAAGGCTGAACATCCCCGAATATACAGCCGTTCTGGTAGTAAGGGTGCTTATGATTTCCCCGATGAGAACGGTGTTGGGTATATTCAAAAACTGATGAACCTCCACCACCGTCACGATTTTCATCAAACTAATCGGATCATAGATGGGGAGACTGCCTGATGGGACGGAAGGTAAAACAGGACGCCGATGTCTACACCCTTTCAGACTGGAAGGATGCGGTCAGTAAGGGATATTTCAACGAGTATGACGGCAGCGGCTGCTGGGTAAAGGACGGCTATCATATGACCGATGTGGTCTTTGACGACGTGTTTAGTACGCCGCCAGAGGGTGCGACCCACGTTGCGTGGTTCAATAAATGACTGTAATAGTCAACATTGCGGGAACGAGTGGTTCCGGTAAGTCCACGGTGGTGCGTAAGCTACTGGGAGTTAGCCGCGACGCCGCGACGATGTACCACGGCGAGAAGGAGATAGGTAGCATCATCCATATCGGGGAGCAGTCTGTCTTTGTCGCCGGGCGCTACGGTAAGCATGACACGGCGGGCTGCGACTGTGTAAAGGACGTGCGGTTCTGGTACAACATGATCTATGAGCAGGCTGAGCGCCATCACGTGGTCTACGAGGGCCTGTTCGTGATGAACCATCAGCGTGGGATAGACCTGATAAATAAAATCCACGGGCGCGCGTCGATGCATATAATCAATCTGACGACGCCGTGGGAAGTTTGCCGGGACAGCATCAACGAACGCCGGGCGCGACGCAACCAGCCGGGGTTTACCGGGGACCAGAAGAACCTTCAGGGTCACATGGTGCGTGCGAAAAACTTTGCCTTTAAGTTGCGGCAGCTGGGTGCGACAGTGTATAATCTCGACCGCGATACCGCCGCCACCAAACTGAAGGAGCTAGTCGGATGAGAGAGGCCATCTCACCAGAATACCTTGAGATGATGAACAAGGTCGCAGCGGTACTCGACAATGGGTTCAACGGCGACGCCAAGGGGCGCGACCGTAAGACCGGCTTCGTGTTACTGGTCTTCCCGTTCAACGATGAGGGCCGTACCGATGGCCGCTGCAACTATATCTCCAACGGCGCTAATCGTGAAGACATCGTGGTGCTGTTCAAGGAGATGATCGCACGGTTCGACGCCCGATGACCGGGGTATGGGACTGCGTATTCGAAAGCCTGGACGCCGTGTGTGAGGATGGCGGGTATCCTCCTGAACTGGCTGAGCTGAGCGACTCGCTCCAGGCCGAAGACCTGATTGATAAGACCGATGTTGCTGAGTGTGAGGACGCTTCGCAGGACGATGTCAGGCTACTGGAGCAGGTGACTGCTGCGGTGAGGGAATGGAGGAAGAAGAATGACGGTCTACGTGGATGACATGCGCGCTTCTTTCGGCCGGATGGTCATGTGCCATATGATCGCGGATACACTCACTGAGCTACTCACGATGGCCGACCGGATAGGCGTAGCGCGGAAATGGCTCCAGAGCGAGCTAATCAAGCCGCATTTCGATATTGCCCTATCCAAGCGAGCGCTGGCGGTGAAGTACGGGGCGCGTGAGATTACCCTACGCCAGTGCGCCTGCATGTCCACGTATCGCGTCATGATCGCGAATGATCAGCAGATACCCAATGTCTGGGATGTCCCCCTGCCGCCCCCCGAAGAGGCCCTGCGCCTTATCAGTGAGTTCCGTTCCAGCAGTTAGAAAGGCTAATCCTATGGCCCAGGTTGACATTGATATCGACGCTATTGTGGAAGCAACCGCCGCCAGCGATGATGACCGGGGCCTTAAACTTGATCCACCATCCACGACATCAAGGGTCAGAGAGAAGGCGGTTGCTCGCCTGATCTTCCGGTTTCTACAAAATTGTCCGGAGGATTTGACGGTGTTGGACCTGCGCGAAGCGCTTGAGGAAAGCACGTATGGGATGAAGGTATAGAATGATCGCAATCAATATTCGAGGTACAAGCGGGTCTGGGAAATCAACCCTGGCGCGCCGCATCCTGGCTCACTATTCGAGCAACGTCCCGACGATGGTAGAGGGACGCGGGCGACCCATTGGGGTAGTCTACCTTGGACAGGGTACCCCCCTCTATGTGCTTGGCCATTACGAGGCTGAGCAGGGCGGCGGTGCCGATACCGTATCCTGGAAAGAGGGCTTTCCCCTTCTGGAAGAAGCTGCTAAGAGGGGGCTGGTAAACGTAATGTGGGAGGGGGTCCTATTCAGTGAGGAGGTTGCCCGCACCATTGAGCTGGCGCGCTACATCAACATTCATGTGATGCTGCTCACCACGCCGATTGATCAGTGCCTGGCCGATATCCGTGCCCGGCGTGAGGCGCGGGGGAACGTTAAGCCACTATCGGAATCCAATACCGTAGGCCGGGTAAAGACGATAGAACGGGCGTGTACCCGGCTGCACCTATCCCAGTCCCCTGGACTGAAAATACACAAGCTGGACCGCGACGCCGCGTACACGAAGTGCGCCGAACTTCTGGGGTTACCATGTACACGCTCACCGTAACGAATGTCTGCGAAGCCCTTCCTATCGGGATGGCGGCCTTGCGCTCGAAAGGCGTGTTGGAAAATACCCGGGCGGGTCCTGCCCTGGTTATGTCCGCCCCGGTTACCACCGTGACTATGCGTCCTACAGAGCGGGTATTGTTCTCCGCGCAGCGCGACGCTAATCCGGCGTTCCATCTGTTCGAATCAATCTGGATGCTGGCGGGGCGGAACGATGTTGCGCCACTGAACCTGTTTGTTCGTGACTTTGGGATGCGCTTTGGTGAGCCGGATGGGACGATGCACGGCGCCTACGGTCACCGCTGGCGCCGGGCTTTCGGATTTGATCAGCTGAACGCGGCGGTGGAGAAGCTGAAGCGCGAACCGTCTACCCGCCAGATTGTCCTCCAGATGTGGGACGCGACGCCGTACCACATTGTTGAGCAAAGCGGAACGGATAATGTTGGGGACCGGGCTGACGGGTCTAACATCTCCGCAGGGAGCGAAGACCTCACCGGCGACTGGAAAGACCGGCCATGTAACACACACATCTACCTGCGCGTGCGTGGGCTGAGCGATCCGCAGAAACGGGCGAAGCTAGAAGATATGGGGGTACGTGAGAACCCGGCGCAGCGGAACCCCGATGGAAGCGACTATCGCCTGATGAACGCGGTGGATGATCTGCGCGTACTGGACATGACCGTTTGTTGCCGCTCCAACGATGTGGTCTGGGGCGCCCACGGGGCGAACGCCGTCCACTTCTCTGTCCTGCAGGAGTACCTGGCTGCGCGTCTCGGGGTCCAGATAGGTACCCTCTATCAGATCAGTAACAACTACCACGGCTACCTTAAGGAGATGGACCGGATTGAGGGGAAGGGGGCGGAAGGTCTATTTGATAACCGTTATACGGTATTGAAGTCCCTGCCGATGTTTCTCCACCCAGACTTCATTGATCAGGATATCATCATGTTCATGCATTGCTTCGACAAGGGGGCGCCTTACCCTATCTTTGCCAATCCATGGTTCAATGATGTTCTGGTCCCGGTGGTACAATCCTATCAGTCCTATCGAGAGAAGGACTGGAATAGGGTTGTGGACTATACGCTTCAGATCAGGGCGGATGACTGGCGCGTCGCCTTAACTGAGTGGTACCAGAGACGACTCAAATGACCGATGAGGATTTAGCGAAGTACCTCTGTATCTATGACGATGCGCGCTGGCCGCGTGTCATTGTTAAGCTTGACGCGAAGACGCGCGCCTGCTATGAGCGCATGGCAGAGGTAGAGGTAGAGTTAAATCTGTGGACCGCAGGTCTGGGCCCAAAGCCCAAGGATGTAATCGTTCTCAAAGATCGGAGGGCACGTGATAACAAGAGGGAAGATCAACCGTAGCCGACATCTGGCGGGGTGTGTAAAACGGTACCACGCCTGGCCTACCATCAATCAGCAGACTGTGGGGCACCATTCGTGGCGTGTCCTGACGCTGGTGGTTGAAATATTCGGCATGCCGCGTGTTGAAGTGCTCTACTACGCGGCGTGGCACGACGGAGGGGAGCACTGGGCGGGGGACGTTCCCTTCCAGGTTAAGGTGTCGGTCCCGGGAATGCGGGATATGATGGACGTAGCTGAGGGCATGGGGCTGGACCTGATCGGGATCGTGTTGCCTAATCTGACCCCGGTAGAACGGGCAATGGTGAAGATTGCCGATATCATGGAGATGCACGAGTTTGGCCAGATGGAAGTCGACATGGGGAACCAGTATGGCCATCCGATCAAGGGGGACACGATAGAACTAGCGCGCCGGATCGCGGCGGAACACGGCCTGCTTAAGCTGCTGGACGCCTGGATAGAAATTAACGGAGGGCAAAATGGCTAACAATGACATGCGACATATGGACTATCTTGAACGGGTCATGAAGGAAGACCTAACGACCATCTGCCATAAGGAGAACACCTACCGGGGCAGCTGGAAGAAACGCGGCGGCATCGGCGCCTTCTTTGTCGCCTTCCGCAAGGTGGACCGGCTGGAGCATATCGTCGCCCAGCACGGCTACGATATCTTTACCGCCCTGGACGAAGACCCCAGCGGGGCAGACGGCTCTGCGCTGGCTGAGCTACGCGACCTGCGGTGTTACCTGACGCTGATTGAGGCTGAGATCATATCGCGTAACCAGATGGTCTGGGCCGAGGTCCAGGCTGAACCTGCTGAGCCGCTTCGCCCGGGCACGCCGGAGGACGGCGGACAGCACGCCAGCTTCGAGCCCCGGCTGGAGGATGGTCTGACCGTAGACCAGATTGCGGCTGACGGGACCTCCAAGTATTACATGTTCGCCTATGGCAATGTCTATATGGTGAACCGGCTCACCACGCCGGAAGAGTTGTGGGACCACCTGCCTCGGCTTGATCTGGAGCGTAACCAGTACGAGTATGAGAATCTGCCTACCGTGTACCAGTCCATCTATAGTATGGTGAACGGTAAGTGGACGCTAATGCCGCAGTACGTGAAGCACTGGGGGAAGGAACCGTAGGTGGCAAAGAAGTCTGCCAATCCTGATTTCCAGCTCAGCCTGTTCCAGCCGGAGACCGGGTGGGAACGACCGGCTGAGCTACCGGACCTGCGGGGGAAGATTGTCCGCATGGCTGTCGATACCGAAGGGCGCGACGATGGGCTGTCGGCCGGTCGCGGCTCCAGCTGGCCGACGAAAGGCGGCTTCATCTGCGGGGTATCGGCGGCCTGGCGTGAGGGCGGGGAGGTCAAGAAGTTCTACGCCCCCACGCGGCATCCGGATAGTGAATGCTTTGACGTTGATCAGGTAAAGCGCTGGATTGCCGACCACGCGGCGGCCGGTATCCAGATGATCTTTCATCACGGTACCCATGACATGGGCTGGCTCACGACCAGCTGGGGGATGGACCTGAAGAACGCCCAGGTAACCGATACCCAGGCGATGGCCACCCTGATCGATGAGAACCGCTTCAGCTACTCGCTTGACCAGCTATGTGCCTGGCGTAAGGTGAAGGGTAAGGACGAACAGTCGCTCAACCTACTGCTGGGGAAGAACGGCAAGGCGAACCTCTGGAGGCTACCGGCGAAGCAGGTTGGACCCTACGCCGAGCAGGACGCGGTATCCACCCTGGAGCTAGCAGAGAGCCTGTACGGGGAGATTGACAAGCAGGGCCTGGGCGACGCCCTGCAGCTTGAAAACGACCTGATGCCGCTGGTGCAGGAGATGCGCCGCCGGGGTATCGCGGTAGACCCTGACAAGACCCAGTACCGCCGGAAATGGATTCTAAAGGAACGCGACCGCGTACTGGCCCGGCTCGCCTACAAGCTGGGACGGCCTAATGTCACAATAGAGGAATGCCGCTCGCCGAAGCAGCTGGCCCGCATCTTCGAAGAGGCCGGGGTGCACGTCCCCTACCGTACGGCGAAGACCGGCCAGCCTTCGTTCCAGGCGGTCTGGATGCGGAAACATCCGCACTGGCTTCCCCGCTTCATATCCCGGGCGGAGCAGCTCACGGATATGGCCGATAAGTTCCTCAAGAACTTCATCCTCGACTACGAGGAAAACGGCCGCATATACGCCTCCATCAACCAGTTCCGCAGTGAGGAGGGTGGCACGAGGAGCTTTCGTTTCTCCTACGCCAACCCGCCCCTCCAGCAGGCCCCGCATCGTGACGAGCGGTGGTCCCGCGCGTTCCGAGGTGTGTTCCTCCCGGAGAGGGATGAGCTATGGGCGTCGATGGACTATTCGCAGCAGGAATACCGGCTCATTGTGCACTACGCCGCCCTGATGAACATGACAAAGGCGGCCAGCGCCGTCGCCCAGTACGAGCAGAACCCAGACACAGACTTCCACGCCCTGGTCGCCCAGTGGACCGGGCTGGACCGGAAGCCCGCGAAGGATACGAATTTCGCGAAGGCGTACGGCGCGGGGATCGAGCGCTTTGCGGAGATGATTGGCTCCAGCGAAGAGCGCGCCAAGGACATCATGGAGCAGTACGATACGGAGATGCCCTTCGTATCACAGCTGAACCGCTACTGCACGAACCTAGCGCGGGACCGGGGCTACATTAAGCTGATCGACGGCGCGCGGTCTCATTTTGACTCGTGGGAACCAGATCAGTACGGCGGGTTTCAGGGCTCGATGCCGTCCCACGGGGCGGCGAAGGGACGGTGGCCGAACGCCAAGCTGCGCCGCGCCTTTACCCACAAGGCCATGAACAGGTTAATCCAAGGTACCGCCGCACGCCAGACGAAAATGTGGATGCGTGGATGCTGGCGCGACGGCTATGTGCCGCTACTTCAGATGCACGATGAGCTAGGCTTCAGCGTCACGTCACCCGAACAGACGAAACGCATCGCTGAGATTGGCTGCGACGTTGTACGGCTACTTGTCCCGATGAAGATCGACACGGGTATCGGCCACAACTGGGGCGATGCTGAGGCCAGCTGGGAAGAGTTTCAGACTTCCCAGGGATAGGGTCGCGGCCGGGGCATATAGTTCATGCGGAACCGCGCGAACTGTACCACGCACCACGCGGGAACGACTTCTCCGTGATAGGCGCTATAGACCGGTTCCCACGCCTCATCCGTAGACAGATCAAGATCGCTGACGTGAGTGCGCCAGTTCAGGTCAACGTTCCTCATATCTTAGTCGTCCAGAGGCTGGGACGTGTCGCCGCCGTAAGTCTCATCGAACAACATCTGTGCTGTCGAATACTCGCCGGTCTTCGGGTCTATCCCGGGCGGGCGGGGACGGCCGTTCTCAAACACCAGCTCATTGGTCTTGGGGTCGAGGCCGTTGAACTTCGGGCTTGTCATGCTACGCGCCTCAGCCTAACCGGCTTCGCCCCGGTGAGGGATAGCTCGCCGCCTAGGGCACGGGCGACCGCTTTGACCGAGGCGTACTGGGGACGGCGCGTCGCGCCCCTGAACCAGTTCCATAGGGTATTCGGCGACATGCCGATATCATAGGCGATGGTCTTGCGCAGATGGGCTTCAGTTACCCCCCGTACCTCAGCGACGCCCTGCAGGATGGTGCGCAGCTCATCAATCACCGGGTCCTTATCCTTGAAGCGGTATGTCTTGTAGCCATTCATGTTGGTAGCTCCAGTTGAAAATCGGCGGCCCCGGGGTTGGCGTTACGGGCATAGGGTTCAATCTGAGTGCACGACCCCTACACTCCCATGCCTCGCCGCAGCGGCTTGCGCCGCCGGTTGTGCGGGGCGACGTAGCCCCTCCACATTCGTGACGCATCGGGACCCCATGAATACTTAAAGTTCAAGCGGTCAATCTGGTCGTCGAAGACGCGCCGGAAATTGGCAAGCTGGTACATATTAACCCGATGCTTTAGCTTCATCGTCTCGAACAGTCTCATCACGCCGTCTCCACGCATTGCGGTAGCTTACTAGCGCGCCATTCCCCATTCGTAAATACCCAGGTGTACCACGGCCCCTCTGAGCCTATTGACTTACACATAAACAGGCCGCACTTCTTACAGGTCTGGCGCTGGACCTTCATAAGGATGCTGAACCCAGTTATGCTACCCCTGGCGCTGACCCGAACCCGCTCGACCGGTTCCTTTTTCCAGCTGTGTCTCACTTCTTCACATCACCGGGGTTGCCCTGGTCCCGCTCTAGTTCCTGGATAGCCCATTCAATATCCCCCAGCGTGATATCCTCGCGCCGGTTACCCATCACGCGATCCTGGATTAGCCGCAGGGCGCGCAGCACGGCGCGGTTCTCCGGGGGCGGCGGCTCGTGTGGCGGGACGTGATTGGTATGATAGACGTGCCCATTCCACGTGACGTAGCTCGTGTCGGTAATTGGCTGGCCGCAGGCGCGGCAGATAGGTGGAGGGTTGTTCATGGCGGGCCTTGCACCGATATGTTACCATCTGCCGATACCCAAATCCAGTGGATCTGAAGTTTCGATAATACCCACGGCGCGAACTCAGCGGTCTGATTGCGAAACTGAGGAATATCCGGGAGGGCCACCCCGTATTTGTGGGTTGGGTCCTTCATGCGCTGAACCAGCTGGCCAACCCCGGTACGAAAGTCCAGGCCCATCTGTGTCGTCTTTCCCTTGGCCTCGATATGCCAGACTTCATTACCACTCGACGCATTCACGTCAACAAAGGGCTCAGGAAAGATTTGAAAACCGTCCTTCTCCAGCCACTGTTCGACGGCGCGCTGGACGAAGGTTTCGTGGGGGAAGTTGGTCTTCCCGCGATGATCGGAGGGGCTCATGACTTAAGCTCATAGATGTGGAATGTATAAACCGTATCAATCTCCGACTCATCGTAGATGTGCTCAGCCTGAGGATTCTGGTTACCGATGTACGGTCCCCACTTATGCCAGCGCCAGCCGCCCCGGGCGGATTGGGTCACCTTTTCGATCTTGACGAAGGTAACAAAAAGCTTCTCCAGCCGCTGGCCCAGAGCATAGAGGCTGACCACCTGATCGGGATAGTCGCACACCCCAAACTCAGGGTAGTCCAGTTCTTTGTACTCAGTCTCTTTCCAGCGCTCACGGATAGGCACCCCTAGCTGGTCGATTGACCAGTGACTAGCGATGTACATACCCTGCTTAATCCGCTCTGGTATGAGCCTGCCCCCGGCGATCATGGTAAGGACTAGCCCCACATGAGGCTGAGGTGGGTTAAAGGTAACGTCAACAAGCATCTCAATCTCCTAAACACGCGCGGCAGTGAGCGGTGCCGTACTCAACTGCATACACGCACGACCTTATAACCCCGAGAGTTGCGGCGCCCTCAGGTCGTGCGTGTAGCCTTAATCCTGCTTCAGCGTGCGCTTCTCTTCCTCTGAGAAGCCCATTGCGGTATCGCCCACGGCGTAGGCCGCCCGCGAAGATGACAGGCTGTCCATCGTCGCGCCCAGGTTCCTTACTGAACTCTGGACGGTCTGATGCGCTGATGCGCCGTAGTCGGCGGCCTGCTTCACGTTGTCGAAGTTGGCGCCAAGGAAGATCACCTGCCAGTTCTTCGCGCGGCAGTCGTCTAGCAGCGCCTTGACCTGGTCAACCCTCAACTCCTTACTTGCATTTTCGTGACCATCGGTCATGATGATGATCGCCACCTTATCGTAGTTGCCGGCTCGCGCCAGGTTGACAATCTTCCCGGTCGCGTCGTTCAGCGGGGTCAGGCCGCGCGGAGTAACCTCACGGGGGGTAACATCCATCCACGTCTTCGGGATGATCCGGTCGCGAAGCACCGTGAAGGAAAGGCCGCCCCCCTCTGTATCGAACGCCGCCAGGGTGACGCCCGTGTCGATGTTGTCCGCCGCCAGCTTATGGACATAGGCGTTGATCGATGAGATGGCCTCACCCCAGAGGCTGATCATGGAGCCGCTACGGTCGAGCAGTATGAAGTCGTGTTGCATTGTCTTTCTCCGTTGTTTCAACAGTCGTTGACCTGAAAGGTCGCGTTTGTACTCTTAACCATATCGGCGAAGTCCGACATGTGCTGCTCTCGTACCGGGCCACGCCCCGTCCCGACGATGATGTGGTGGCCGCAGCCCTCGCAGCGCCACTGGTCGCCGTGCCATAGCTTGTACGGGGTCCATCGCTCCGGTTCAGCTGTACCCGGGGCCACGTTCTGTCCGACTGGCATGCCCTCGATAAAGTAGACACCGTTACGATGGGGCCGGTAGAACCGCTGACACGCGACGCAGATTGGTTTAAGCATCAGAATTCCGCCTTACCGTGGTTGTCGATGAACACTTCGCCGGTTTCCGGCTCACCCGCATCGTTGAAGAAGGAGATAACGTGGACCTGGCGCCCGGTCGCCGCCGATATCCCGTGGAAGATAGCGACGTCAAACTCAATCGTATAGCCGCTCTTCGCTAAAGCGGCCCTGACCAGTCCAGTGGTATTCTGTCCGGTCATGAGAACCGGCGGCATCGATACGGTTGGGTTTGTCATCGTATCCTCCGTTTAATTATCGCCAGGTTGGCCAAAGTCGCAGGGGCACACCCCCGCCTCTCCGCCTTCGCACGTACCCACATCGGACGCCTGGCGCGCCCCCGTTGCTACCGCCGTGCTCGCGGGGCGCACCCTATCCAGCTCATGTGCACCGTCGAGGCTCTTGTCATTGTGGGCGCTTACGGCGCCACTCGCTGGACCCGAAAGCTGAATCATCGAATGAAGTGCTCTGCGAAGTGCGCAGGGTCGTGGGTCATTTCCTGCTGCTGCTTGAGGCGTTGCCAGCGCAGCCAGTACCGATAAGCTGGGCGGAACACGAACAACGCCTGGAACCTTTGAAAGCGCCCCCGGGTGTTTTTCTGGCAGGAGCAGTTCGCTGTATACAGGCTGTAGGAACCGTTGGCAATCCAGAAGACATGATCGCTTGGAACGTGCCGGAGCGTGATACCTTCGGTATTCCAGCGCCAGTCTTCGGGACGATTGCGCAAGGACCAGGCGACCGGGCGGGCATCCAGGCGATAATTGCGATACCACCAGCGCGGCCTGAACGTGGGGAGTACCGGGGCAGGAACAGTTTCCTGCGCGGCAGGCACAACCGGTACGAACGCGAGCATGGGCCGTCCTCCTTGTTAGTGGCTTTTCCTGAACTTCGCGGTATGGTGAACCGGGACAAACTGGTCTGAAACCTTATACTGGTTCGCGAACTTGATCGCATCGTCCTCACTGGAGAACACGATTGGCCCTTCCGCCTTTCCGTTTACTATAGACATAACCGTCTGCTGGGTACCTGGTATCTGGAGCACCCAGAAGGATTCCCCCTCTACGATAGGGGTCCGGTCCATCGGCTCATTGATCTTGGTCATTGCTCGCTTTCCCTAGCTGCAGGTTGTCTTGCGCACGCTGCCCGACATATACGACCGACACGTGGTCGCCGGGACGTTACGGCTGCTTGAGCAGCTGGTAATGGTGACGCTACCCGATTTGCGGGTGGTGCATTCGGTCGCCGCGTGAGCTGACGCTGCGATACAAATCACCATCACGATTGCGACCAGAAGTAGGATGAGGATGCGTATCATATTACGCCTCCACCGGCAAAGCGGTGAGGTCAATGTCGGGCTTGTCGATGTCGATAGCGCGGGGCCAGTCAGGATCAATCTCTTCCAGGTAGTAGCCCTTCCATTCGTCGCGCCAGATGCCCGCGTCTTCGCCGCTTTCGCTTTCGCGCCATTCAACAGACCGGGTACTGATTTCCGTCTGGGCGCCCTCAGCGATGGCGTCAGTAAACGCCTTGACGTTCTCTGCGATCTTGTTGAACGTAATCACAGCGTCCTCAACCTTGACCTTGGCGTCGGCCTGAATGCGGTTGTATTCCTTTACGGCGACAACAATCTCGTCCCACGCCTTACTGAGTTCACCCTGAAGCTCATCGCGCAGGTTGACCTCTGCTGTGGTTAGCTTAAACGCCATCGTCCCGGCTCCTTGTTATCTAGGGCTAGGACATAGATGTTGATGGAGGGAAAGTCAAGGGGGTCCGCGCCGCTTCTCTTCCTCTATCCTCGATAATATCGCCTTGAGTACATTCATCCGCTCTGCGCCCCGTACAAAGGACAGAGCGTTGAGATAGGCGATAGCGGTCATGATCGCACTCATCAGCGCAGCGCCGAGTATAAAGCGGTCGATTGCGCTCCACAATAGGACGGCTCCAGCCAGACACCGCACCAACTGAAGTGCGTAGCCAATATGAATAAGCTGGCGTGTCTGGGTTTCCTCGTTCATCTCCGACATCTCCAGCTTCGCCCGCCACGTGTGATCTGTTTACGCCAGCCTACCCGGGCGCAGACATCCCCGCTCCGGTGTAATCTGACAACGCGCACCCGACGCCGCACAGGCTCCGGTGGAGGGGAGACCTCCGGCTCAGGCGGTAGTACCACCGGCTCAACCTCCTCGCGCACTGGCGGTGGCTCTTTCGGCCGGGTGATGGATATCGTCCGCACCCGGTTATCCTGTTTCAGCATTGCGGCTGGCCAGCGGTCTGTGAAGCTGGGTGCCACCTGCTCAACATACGGGACCGGCGGCGGCTCTGGCTTTGGCTTTGGCGAACGCAGTGCAAGCGCGGTAGTTCCCACTCCAGCGGCGATGCAGGCTAGCAGAATGGATGTGGCTCCCCGAGCTGGATTCGAACCAGCGACCTCCCGGTTAACAGCCGGGCGCTCTACCGCTGAGCTACCGGGGAACATTGGCGTCTCGTTGTTTGCGTCGTTGCCACGCGGCGCGCATTGATGCTTTGGTAGCGTCTGAGTGACGTTTTCCTAATTGCTTCGCGCGCATCAACTCTATAGAAGCTTCTGAGTGCCTGTGGCCAAGGTTGTGTTTGTTACCCCTCATGATCTGAGATTGATGACGATGGCGCGCGTCGTCCCACTTCTGAGACGCCTTATTGTTCTCATGGTTGGTAATGATAGAAACGTTGCCTACCGCGTAGGGTCCTTTGTCGTTATGACGCGCCATACAGTACTGATCTGCGCGCTGTCCCCGTTGATCCCAGCGACCTGAGTTCAGCCAGATCGCCCACCACTCTTCAAACGTCAACAGGAACGCAATACCGCGAGCCTTGGCATGACTACGGTGGGCGCGGAAACGTTCGCGGGCCAGGGACATTTTATATTACCCATTCACGCCAATTTTGTCCTGTAATTTGAGCGCTCAGGTTGATCTTGTTCCTTAAGGCGTGTAATATCTTTTCGTCTACCGTGCCTCTGGCAACCAGATCAACATAGGTGACACTCTTACTCTGTCCCATGCGATGGGTGCGGTCCTCAGACTGGACGCGCTGTTCTAGATCGTAGCTGTTTGAAAAATAAATAACTAGATCAGCTACTGTCCAGGTATTTCCCATTCCACCCGCACCTGGGGTAGCAATCATAAAGCGGCACTTCGGGTCTGTCTTGAACCGGGTCTCATCGTCCAGTCGCTCGGTCCGGTTGCCTCCCCAGAAAGCCGCAACACAGCCGGAGCCGTACTCTTTCTCCAGCACCGCATACAACTTTTTCAAAGAATGTTCATAGCTAACCCAGATCACCGCCTTACCGTCATGTTCAGCCAGTACATCGAGTAGCGCCCCCGTTCGCTGCTCGGATAGCTCGTGAACCTCGCCATGTTCATCGACCAGGTGGCCGCAGAGAAGCTGATGCATCCGCAGAATCTGTGTGATCACTGAGGTCGCTGTGACGTGAACCTCCGCCTCCAGCTTTGTAGTGGCGAACTCCTTCAGTTCGCGGTACGCCCGGGTCTGCTCAGGAGTCATCGAAACGTCACGGGTGGTGTATATCTTAGGGGGGAGGTCCAAGCATGTCTCCTTGTGGACGCGGTACGAATACGGCTCGATTAGCTTCGCAAGCTGGTCGAGGTTGCGGAAGCCTACAACTATCTCTACCGGCCAGCGTGCCCCGGGGAAATGTTCCTTCCGTGTAATGGCATAGACGGAGCGGAACCCGACGAAGGTGCGGCACGCCAGAATAGCCGGGTCGAGGAAGGCGAACTGGCTCCATAAGTCTAGCGGCGACTGCGGCGTAACCAGCCCGGTCGCAATACGCCGGGCGGCGGCTAGCGCCCCGAGCTTCAGTACCGCCTTCGTGCGCCGGGTGGTGGGTCCCTTTATCTTCGTCGCCTCGTCGATCACCATGAGCGTAGGCGCAGACTTGAGGAAGGTCGCACAGGCGATAACGGCCCGGTCTACCGAGGAAAACGCCTCGACGTTGATCACAAACATGCGGGGACGGTCGCGTGTCTTAAGGAACTTCTTCAGGGCATCGGCCCACTTCACCCCGCCGCTGGAGTTCCAGTGATGGATGAGCATGTCCTTGCGCAGCGCCGGGTCCAGGTGCTTCGTGGCCTCACCGGGCTCCTCAGGCGAGCGGTCCAGGTACCAGTTTCCGTAGGACCCCGCAGGGGCAACCACTAACAGGTTAGGCAGTTCCCCTACCCGCTCGCCCCATTCATCCAGTATCACCTTGGTCTTACCAGTCCCCATCCCCATGAGCAGGGCGAAGGTGGAGGGGTTAGCCCGTAGCCGCGTCATCGCTTCGGTCTGGTGGGCGTGGGCGGTCGTGCGGGACTGGTAGGTCATTTACAGATCACCACGGGCCGGGTCCATTTGATTGTTATCAGGTTGGGGCGGTTCTGTACGTGGGCATCGACGTACTCGCCAATCACCCAGCGCGGCTTACCGCCGCGTGCTCTCCACACCGGGTCGTGCGCGCCGTCCAGCCGCCGCCAGCGCTTACCCTCGAACACGCCAGTAGGCAGCGTGGCCGAATACTCATCCAGCGCAAGGAAAGCCTGGCCAGTGATACGCTCTATGGGAAGATCGTTAACCCAGCTCATCGGCTACCGGTAGCGCGATTTGGGCTCTCAGGTCTATAAAAAAATCACGGCCCGGACTGTGAAGCCCGAGCCGTTGGTAACTCCAACGATCAGTTCAGGCGGCCTTGATCGCGTCGTTGAGCCGCTTGATCTGCGCGTCGGCCGCCTCGTGACTGCCGAAGAAGGACGTGTGGACCTTCGCCCATGCGATACCCTTCTTTTTCGCCGCCGGGACCAGATCATTGAACTCCTTGGTCTTCGCCGCGATGGTCGTGCCGTTGGTGGGCGGGCGACCACGCTTCGCCGGTGCGCTGCCTGCCGCCTTGGCGGGCTTCGCTGCCTTCTTCACAACCTTCTTCGCCGTCTTCTTTGCCGTCTTCGCCATGGTACCCTCCTGCTGGATTGTCTGTTGAACTGCATCTTCAATGGAAGTGGCAATGCCGTCGTCGGCCACCACAACCACGTTCGCTTCTTCGAAGCCCTCACTCGCAACCGCCGCAGCACTGGCTTGCGCCGCACGGATGTCGCTTTCAATCTGGGCGATTCGAGCCGGGCCACTTTCGACTGGACGGAACCGCTGAATGGTACGGTACCGCGTCAGTCCAAGTGATCGTGCCTGGTCAACCAGACCATTGTAGATGCTCAACGTATTATCTTCACTCATTTTCCTTACTCCGTTTGGGTTGTGTTCGTCTAGTGGATAGTTTGTACTACGGCTAGATAGTCCCACTTGGGTAAAAAGTCAAGTGAGACTACCTGATTTATTTACTCGGCCTTCAGTATCTCACGCCACGCGGTGTTGGGCAGGTCGATCAGCGAGCCGCCCGCCACCTCAAACTCGACGGCGCGGTCATAGGACCGTGCTGTATGGGCCTGGGCGGTGACCGCGTTGATCAGACCCCAGGCTGACAGGTCGCCGCCTTCGATCAGGGAGCGGAGGACCTTGAGAGCCAGGACCTTCACCACCACTGCCGGATCGCCGGTAACCTTGGCTTCGCCAGCAAGCTCCTGCATCCGACCCAGACGCTCGGCGAACTTCACCGCATCCACCGCCGCCGCGACCATGTCACGCACCTTGAGCAGAACCGCCCGGTCGTCGGCCCGCAGGGTTTCCTGCGACCACAGAGCCGCGTTATCCTCGATCCGCCGCCCAACATGATAGGCGCGAAACTTGTTCGCGGCAATCGCGCCGTTCAGGCACCACAGGCGCCAGTCCATCGCCGCAACCGACACCGCGCCGTAGCCGATCTCAGAGTTGCTGATCACGACACCGGCCTGCACAACGTCACCCTTCTTCACTTCGCCCTGAATGCGGGGCGTGGTGGCCTGTATGTACATCCGCTTATCGGTAACCTCGGCCGACACAACCTGGATATCCGGGATGGCCAGCAGGACGGGCAGGGCGACTTCCGCAATCTCTTCGTTCTCGATGCGGTTGTAGCTGTTGGAGAGGAAGGCGCGGGCATTACCGCGCAGCGTGCGAACCATGCGGATATCGCTGCGCTGGCCCAGCCACGTGTTGACGTTCTCCGCCAGCAGGTGCGGCGCCTTCTCCCGCATCTTGTCGTAGTAGCGCGCCGGGATGCCGAGATATTCGCTCACCTGGGTATGCGCCACCGGCTGGAGGGGGAACATTCCCTGATCCGGGATAACCAGCTGCGGCTCATCGACGCCTTCAGTAACCATCCGCAGGCCAGTCGTGGGGGCCAGGAAGTCTTTCTTGTCCGCCTTGTTCGCCTCGATCTTGGAGGCGAGCTCAACGAGGGATATGCCTTTCATCATGGTGTTTTCGTCCTATGTGTTTGTCTACGGGTAGATACATAGGCGCGTTCTGATCAAAGGTCAAGTGTCATTGATAAATTATTTTGCCTTACCGGTGCGACATTCCACACATACCCACGCAGCGTTACCGGTCTGGAGGATGTACATGCGGCAGAGCCTAAGCTGCCCGCAACAGTCGCAGTCCACCAGGGCCTCAGACGATATCGCGCTACCCATTACCATACCTTTCGCCGCTTGGCTCCAGCCGGCATCGCCTTCACGTCATAGCGCCGGGTTGGAACGTAATGGATCCAGGGCTTCTCGTGCGGAACGCAGGCGAACTCGACCTTGAACTTCTTTTCGTTCATGATGTACTCGCCATGATGCTCACCGGCTTGATGGCATTGCTCCTCCGAAATGTAGTTCCAGTCCCTGACTTCAAGGTCTGTTTTCATACACTCCAGGCTACCCGGCGTGATGCAATACCAGATGAGCAGCCACACGATTTTCATACTAGCCCTTCGCTGGGAACAGGTCACTCAGGGTCGCCCCCTTGACCGTGACCTTACCTACGCCGTCGCCCGATACGGCGCAGCCACCCCCGATTACCGGATGCGGACCAATCCAGTGATGTGCGAAGTCCTGTGCCGCCCGCACAGAGGCGAATTTGCGCCGCGTCCTGAACCGGTCGTTGGTCGAGTAGACAACCACTATCTCACGTACAGCCTTCGTGGTCATGGTTTGGCAGCCTTCATCACGTCCTCAAGACGGTATAACCAGTCGTCAAGGAACCGCTGATGGGCGACCAGGGAACTCTCTATGGATGAGGCTGCGCTGGACATCTGCTCAGCCGCCCGGGTCATCTGGCTGGCGGCCGTCTGGACCTGCTCAGACCCCAGCAGGGTAATATACTGGCTCATGTCAGAACTCCTGGTATGGGATGGACAGCATAGTGGACGTGCTCTGAATCGAAATCATCCACGCTGACGTTCTGATCCGGCAGGGCCGCGTCGATTACCGCGATGATAGAATCACGCTTGTCGATATCGTCCCTCTGCTTAAAGCCCGCAGAACTCCGCCACTCAGACGCCGCCCCCCTGACTTCAGTAAGGCACTTGTCCGCGAAGCGGTGGGCCTCTTCTTTATCGTCAAACACGCAGACAGACCACGAGTGGAAGCCATCATACTCCCCGGCGCTTCCCACCACGATGTACATCTCAACATTCTTCATAGTGCTTCCCTATAAGTGCAGCGGCTACGGAGAGAAAAGCAATGCAAAGGCTCCGCACCGCTGCTGCTGGTGTTGTTTTCCCTACAAGGTCACCGCCAGCTGGACCTTGGCGCAGTCACCCGCTTTACGCGGCCCCCTGCGCCGGGGTATCCTTATGCGCCGCGATGGCCTCAGCCCAGCTACTGTACGCCTCTCTTCGCGGGTCCAACTGAGCCGGGTCCAGGTGTCCCGACCGTTCTGCAATCTGCATGATCGTGTTCGACTGGCCGCTGCGATGGAGCACCGCCATCAGACCAGCGCATTGCTGCGGGCGGTCGCCAGAACGCTTCTCCCGGTCGTCCCAGTGATTATAATCCACAGTGGCGTGACACTGGAAGGCCATCGCCCGGCGGATGCCCTCCAGCCGCTCCGGCCGCAGGAAGAACGTCTGCCCCTTGCGGAAGGGACAGGTCTTACACGGGCGCTTCAGGTCGAACATCGTTTCACGCGGGCGGTTAGCCGCCGCACTTCCTCTTCCAGTTCCCTGATCCGGGTTACTGCATTGATCTCGTCAGGATGGATGCTGCCGCAGTTCCCACACCAGCAACCAGAATCCCCCGAAGTTTCCCTCTTTTTCCCCTTTTCCCTTTTTGTGTTCAGGTTAGTCCTCAACACCTTAGACCGCTGCAACAGCACTTCTCGGTGTTGCTCCGGGGTCAGCCCAATGCCGAAATAGTCGCGGAAGTCCTTCGCATCCTTATGCTCGCGCTGGCCCCGATAGTCGCTCCAGACGAACTCTGACATCAGCGCCTCCCGTCGAGGGGTGAGGGCTGCGACGACTGCAGCTTGCCCAGCTCAGTATCCAGCTTGCGTACCGGCGGCATCGCCCGATCAGCGGGCAGCACGCGGGGCGCCGCGCCGTTACCGTTGAGCTTGTGGGCGGCATCCGCCGCCGCCGTGAACATCTTCGTGGTCTGTTCACAGAACGCAACATAGGCGCTCACCGAGTCAGTAATCCCTAGCGAGCGACTACCGATGTCTGCGATGAACGCCTCAGCATCCGCGTGTAGCTGCTCCTGCATCTGATCGGCCTTCACCAGCATCGCGCGGATTTCATCGACGGTCTTATTACCGGCGGCGCGTAGGGCGTCTGTGGTAAGGGTCGCAAGGCGGGTGTCTTCAGTCATTTCAGGTTTTCCTTTTCATCAATCCAGGCTTTCGCCTCTTCGCGCGTTGATGCTGAATGCACCACTTCGTTCCGGTAGATTACAAGGTGGCCCGCGTCCACGTGAAAGATAATCTGGCAGCGGCGATAGTTTTCTACCGGCGGGTCGTTGCTCATGCTAGCTTCCCATACAGTATCCAGGAAATAACCAGGATGGCTAAGAACGCCAGGATACCGACCACAGCCACAATGTCTTCCTTGACCAGCCGCGCCCCGGCTAGCGGAGTAATTACCGTACAGCGTACCGGCACCGTCTTCGTGGTTGGTCCCTTGTGGATGTCAAATAGCCGGTAGATTGATTCATCGTCCATATCGTCCCACACCGGGATACCGGGACCAACGACAAGCCAGTTGACGATAGCCGCGCGCCGATGGGGCGACACTGTGCGCATATCAATCTCGCCATCCTCCACAACGGCCCAGCCCTCTGCGTGCATGTTCAGTCCACCCAACAGTCGCCGGCATGGACAACCGTATCAGTCGCATAGCGCAGATAGTCACCGCTGAACCCGTTCTTGTTGAACAGGTGCAGCGTATCGCCCTTGATGGCTGATATCGTTCCATACTGCTCGTGGTCGCTCTTAAAGCCCACGCTGTCGCCCACCTTGACCTCAACCTTGGGCGGCTCTCCGTCGCCTTTGTGGCCCCGATAATCCTTTACCTTAGCCATCACGTCTCTCCATATCCTACGGCTAGTTACCTGATCTGATTGCCGGGGTCAACCCCTACACTGGGAATAGTTTCACCGGCTCTGTGATGATGACCCACCCCTGCGGGGTTAGCCGGGCGGCGAAACACCCCACGCCGTTGGTCACGATAATCGCACGCTGGCCCTTGTGGGACGGAATGTCGCCGCAGACATCCATCTCAGTCATCTTGCCATTCGATAGCTGGACCACTGCTTTCTCACTCATCGCAGCAGTCTCCCCGGTCATAATCATACTCTGGTTCCGGATACTCGCGGTCGTCGCGGCGATAGCTGCCGCTGGCGCCGCCGCTGAATGCGCCGAAGACCGCGACGATAAGGATAAGCCACAACCAGCTCATACCGGCACCCATTCGGATTGCGCCTTGGAGAAGCGCAGCTGTACGGTACGCGCGTCCCAGCGCTGGGCGATGCAGACCAGGGTTGAACCATGCGGGCTTTCGTTCGACGCCGGGAGCAGGAACACGCCCCGGTCGTTCCAGTACATGGCCACAGCTACCCCGGCAGCGGCCAGGTTCACTGCCTTGCGCCGCGTGTCATCGTAGGCCGGGTGATCGTGGGGGCGCTTTGTCCTTGCCACTTCGCTCTCCATTTGGCCGCGCGTGGCGGCGTTCAACTATCCCTAGAATAGCCCCTCTTGACTATAAAGTCAAGGGGGCCAGGAGATTTATCGGTCCCACCCACTGCGTGGGAAGGTATAGACCGGCTTGGCATTCGCCGCCTGCATCGAGGTACATAGCCACTGGCGCACGCCAGTAACCATAACCTCACGGCACTCATCGCCGTCCGTTGTGCGGAAAGGCTGGCCAGACTTGACGGTGGCATCTGACACGCCGGGCACCGGAGCCTTGTCGGCTGAATTGGCCGTGACGCCGTGGGTGCTGCTGATCGGCTGAGCGTAGGCCGCGCCGGACAACAGAAGGGCAACAATCATCGTGGTCGTTCTCATTGGTAGGTTCCTTTGGTTAAGTGTGGTCTGGACTATATTTTTTCAGGATAGCCGGGGGCACCGGCACGGGTGGGTCGCATACCTCAGAGTCGAGGACAACCAGAACTCCAACCCCTATCGTCGGTAACTGTCCGGTCATATGCCGCGATACAATGTGGAGCCCCTGATCGTGCGGGCTGATCGTCGCGATGAGGTCGCCGGTATCATTATAAACCCCCACCACCATCGTGTTGGGACGGACAAGATGCTTCTTTACCAGGAACTGCATTGGTTAATCCTTTCTGCGCACGGCGACCAGATGGAAGCCTTCAGGGATGTAGGGCTGGAACATCTTATCAATATTGATCCAGCCAAACGCGAGCGGCTGGTCAACCTGGACCTCGATCCATTCCCCCTCTGCGTTGAGGTGGGCGTTCGAAACAATCTTGAGTAGGTAGCGTTTCACCGCACAACCTCATAATCCTTGGTCACGGTACCGCGCGCCGGGTCGCCCCTCCAGAATGGATGCCAGAAGAAGATACCCGTCTTGCGCACTTTCCAGTGACCAGCGCAGACATGCCGCCTAATCTTACCGTGCTGCTGGTCTGTTCCAGGTGCCCGCGCCGCCCGCGTGATCTGCCTGCGCTGTATCTTCAGCAGGTGATGCTCGAAGAACGCCGGGCGCCCGCGCTTGATCCTTGCGTGGCTCTTGCGCGAGACGTCAACCCGCTCACGCTCGACCACGTTGCGCGCGTTGAGCAGGCCGATTACGGCCAGCAGGAAGGAAACCTCTCCTGCCCAGTCGCTGCGCGCGAGGTCATAGATCATAGAGAGTATCTTGTCCAGCTTGGGCCTCGGTATCTGCGTTATGTCTTCTGGGAACATCGGTGTACCATAATCCGGCAACGTTGTCCCAGTATGTTCTAGCAGGGCCTGCCGTACGACGGGCGTCGCCTCGTCCCAGCCGGGATGACTCTTCATCTTCGATTCAGGGAAGAACTCCTGGTGCTCCTGCCCTATCCGGTACGGCTTGTAAGCGGAATCGTAAACGATCCCGCTACCCTGCGTCATATCAAAATTCATGGCGATGGCCGCCGCATTGCAGCCCTTATCCGGCATCACCCAGAACAGTTCTGATTTCCAGGCCGATAAGTCTGACCGCGTCGCAGTACAGAGGAAGCCTACCCGGCGCGGGCGCGACTGGAAAATAGGGGCGTGCACCCCCGCTGCCATGAACTGGGGCCGGTCGCCCTGCGCGACTTCGATCCACGTGTGAGCGAACGGCAACCGGCAAAAAGGGAATGCTTTGACCAGCGTCCCATAGTCGGCCGACAGCGCATCCGCCGCCGCCGCGAACGGCGGGTCCAGGACGAATTTCTGAGCAAGGCGAACCTGATCAATCGTCGCTGCCATAAGCTGGGAGTGATACCCCATTGGACCAGCGTCCATGAGTTCATCGCAGAGCATGCTGAGCCTCCTTGCGACGTTTCCACCATGTGCGAACACCCCTCTTAGTCTTCTCTGAATGTTTGCGACCAGTACGTCCATCCCTATTATTTATAGAACATTCTATGATGGAAACGTTACCTACTTCATAGGCGCCCTTATCACCAAATCGCGCCATAACATACTGGCCTTTCCGACAACCTCGCAGATGCCACTTACCGGAGCGCCGCCAGATATCCCACCAATGTTCGAACATGAGTAAGAACGGAACGGGGGGATTGCGCGATCTAGCTCCAACGCGTTGAACGTTCCAACGAATGCGGGCATAAGATAAAGGAACTACATATCTTTTACCCTCGCACCAATCGCATACTCGGCTAATTACAAATGGCTTGGCACAACGTGAACAATAATACTTCGCCACGATTACATCCACCCGTAACCGTGGAACTTTTTCTTGGACAGCGAGCCGTCCTTGTTCACCTTACGCCAGTACCAGAAGTTCGACAGGCCGTGCTCCCCCCAGAACGTACCACTAACAATCTGCACCATGCCGTGCTTCGGGTGTATGACAATCTTGCCCACCGCCAGCTTGGTCGCTATGCCGCTTCGCGCACTCAGGTCTTTCACCCACTGCTCAACCGCCATTTCCGTCTCCTATCATCTTGACATGGTAGCCGGTCTTGGATGAACCGGTCAGCTGCCAGCGATAACCGCGCTGTTCACACCAGTGGATTGCCAGGATGGCGCTCTGCCCAGAGGCGGAACGGCCACACTCGCCGCGCGCCTCCATATCCCGCGCAACGCTTTCCATCAGCCCGCACCGCTGGCGGTCGCTGATCGTCGTGGTCGGCGTGAACAGGATCACTGGGACGGCCCCGTTGTTTCCCGGAACTTCTTAATTTCCTCTACCCGCGCGGCAACTCTATTCATATCGTCCTGGTTGATATAGTGCGCGGAGAAGAATATTGGATATCCATTTATGGCGCCCGGTCCCGCCTTACTTATGTGCTCATAAATCTGGATGATGTTGGCGTCCTTCAGCGCGCTGAGCTGGTCAAGGTTCATGAGCGCAAGAACCATGAAACAGGACGGGATCAATTCAGGCGGGCACCCCCACGTCCCAAATACCTGGCCGCTGATTATATCCCAAGCCAGCGCTTCGATCTCAGCGGCGGTCTTCGGCGTGTAGGTCCACTTTTCGTCGCTCATAACACGGCTTTCCCTTTCTGGGCGTAGCTGACAAGTAGTTCGACCAGCAGCCACCAGGCTAGCGGGTCTGCATCCGCCTTGTGGCGGTAGCCCGGGTCGCGACGGCGCGGCCGGTCGCGCGGGTCGACTGGGCCCATAATAACCCAGGCGTCCTGCATGGCCTTAGCCCACAGGTCGTTCTCCGTCTTTACCTCTGGCCAGAAAATGGGCTTCATAGTGCCCTCGCTTCTGGGTCGATCTCACGTAGGCGCTCCATGATCTGGTTGAACCGGGCTTCGTCGCGCGGCACGTCTGGTCGAATGAAGTCCGTCAGGTGCGCGCCGCAGGACAGGTCACTGCGCCACGCGATGCGTGAATAGAGACGGCGGGCCTCGGCTTTCAACGCTACAATCTCCAGTACGAACTTCTTCATCGCTTACAGCGCCCTCTGTCTTAACCCGGGGACGTTCTTGCGTTCATCATACTGGACATCGCGCTCAGCCCAGCCGATGCCCTCCATGGTTACGCCCACGGGCATCACCCACAGGTGCCACTTGTTGGATGTATCTACCTTACGGCTTTCCGCCGGGTAGAGTTCGAACGCCTCGCGCTCTGGCCCGGCGATCTCATTCTTGATGGCTTGGAAATGACGCCAGTCCTTGAACATGCCGCCGTCTAGCCGCCGGATACAGATGTGGAGCATTTCATTATTCGGCCCACAGGGTCCAACCTGGACCTGGTAGAGGTCATTGGTGTAATAGTCGCAGGCAGCGTGAGACTTCTCTAGCATCACCCGCGCCGCCGCCTCGTCAATCCCGTAGCCACGCATCGCCTCAGCGACAATCTCCGCCCGCATCGGCTTGAAATCGCTTGACTAATGGTTTCCAGTATCGCGGTCTATCGTTCATTTCATCACCTTGGCTCTTGCCTTCTGGATTGCCATGATGCGCGGGTCACCGGCTATCTCTACCATTTCCTTACCGGTCAGCGCCCGCACCGTAAAGTCCTCGGCGAAGGCCATAACATGCCCGCAGCTAAGGCAGATCGAAATATCACCCGGCTCCGGCCGGGCGGCCGGGTCTGTGGGGTGAGTCACGCGGTCCAGTTCCTTACCGCAGTCCAGACAGTGACAGATCGGCATCGCTCCAAGACGCTTCATCGCCTCAATACAATCCGGGTCGCCCGCAACCTCAGCCATACACCGCAGGCAGTCGCCACCGCAGTCCCGCGTGGTTAAGTCTTCGGGGTCGTCCAGACGGCGGGCGCATATCTTACAGTAGGTCATTTTGCGATCCTGCGTCCATAGATTGAGGTTTTATCCCCGAGATACATTGTATACTCGGCCTTCAGATGTTCCGGCGCGGCGTCGATGTAGCGCTGGCACAACGCTGAAAACTCCAACCAGAATCGTCCCCCGGCTTCAACCATGGCGATGTGTTCATCACTGGTCACTTCGTCACCTCGTACTCTTTTGTCACGATGCCCTTGCCGCCGTCGCCGCGTACATGCGACGCGCGCCAGGTGCGGAGCGTCGGGCAGCGGGAGCACTGATAGCGCTCGTGGTCTGGATCGTCTAGCCTCACCCAGTCGTGCTCACAGCGCCCCTCTTTGTGGTAATGGACCCATGTGCCCATTACCTCGTGTCGGCGCGGGCTTTCCCGGTTACCGAACGCCACCCGCCGGATAGTATCCTTCGGCCCCAGCTTGATCGTGACAACGCTGTGGGCCTTGTAGACTATCTGTTTGCCCTTCCACCATCCTCTGTGGTGCGGGACCCCCTGCACGCTAACCCCGCGCTTGTTACCGTGAATCAGTAACAGGCAGGCCGCCCCAATCAACAGGTCTCCGCCCCCGAGGAAGGCTGCGTCGATCATTATCCGGTCGCGCCTGGCCCTATCCCCAGGCGGCAGGTCAAGTGTGCCCTGTAGGTCGTAGTTGTCGAGGAACCACTGATAGTCTGCCTGGGGCATAAGAATGCTGTCATACTGCCGCATCCCGCCGAGCAGGTAGGCCAGCTTGACCTGATGCTGCCAGGTAATCCCGTGGGCCGGGTCGTGGGTTATGCTTGGGTGGTCCCCGAAGATGGACGATAGCGGTGCGGTCTGGCCGTGCCCCATCGTGATGGAGAACATTCCCAGCTCAGCCTTTACCCCCTCCCCGGCGATGAACACATACATCCGGTCGCCGGTATAGAGGAAGCCTAGCCGGATATCGCTGCTGATTGGGTCGTGCTTGTAACTGGGACGCCAGGCATGAAACATCGCCCGCGCGTCGGTGATCTCAATGTAGGTATTCGGGTAGGGCGGCTTGGCGAACGTGATCTGCTCAGCCACCAGGTCTGCGGCGTGGAGTAGCAGGCTGCCAACGTGATGACTGGAATCTGGGTCGAAGATGAACCGCCGCGCCGTGGGCGTCGCGTTGCGCACAATGCGCTCTACCCCCGGCTTCAGGGGCGCCTGCGATGACCAGACATCCAGCAGCTGCGGCAGCGCGGTGGTCATCCCCGCCCCCATTGTGCGCCGCATTCCTGGCAGGTGAAGCGGTCTTCGCGCGGACCACCAAAGCGGCTTTCCTGGCGGTTGACCTGAACGCCATAGCACTCAGGGCATTGCCAGCCCTTCGCGGCGTGACGTTCTACATCGTCGTGAAACGAGGGAATTGAAATGGTAATAGCCATCACACATCCCAGCGCCAGCTGTATTCGCCCCGGGCGCGGCGCTCGACGCCTTCCGCCCGGCGGCTGGATATCCGGTCGCGCGTCGTGTTGGCCTTGATCGCACCCGCATTATAGAGGTCGATGTACTTCTGCAGCGCCGCTATCCGCGACTTGCGCAGGATAACCGTGACCGTGGACTTGACGTGCGGGCCGACACCAATGCGCACCCCAGCGCCGTCGCTAACCCGCACCGCATACGTGCGGTCGCTGGTACCACGCCGCGACCGATTGATCAGCAGCGTCGCAATGCACCAGCCGAAACCTACCGTGTTGTAGAAGGTCAGCTGGCCGTGGTCGCCCGCGTTGCGGTCGCAGTCCAGATAATCGGTGGGGTACTTGAGGTCTTCCGGCATCACGCCGGGGGGAAGCTCAATCTTGACTTGCTTGGTCACGTGGGTTCCTTTCCTGTCTAGGGCTAGAGATAGCCGCACATGGGGATAAAGTCAAGAGGGGCGGGCTGATTTATTTAACCAACCCGCCCCCCTGTAGGCTGGCGACGCGGAGTCCGCATACGCCACGGGCCTAACCTAGGATGCCCGTGACTACACCAGCCCCGCTGCGGTGACTTGGGGGCTTGCGGCCCCACCCTGTTATCCGCAGCGTTTTAGTTCGCGTCGCGGTCCTTACCGCAGCGCTGCTTGTAGAATGACTGCCAGGCCGCAGAGCGGTTGCCCTTACCCGGGTCCACGTACTCCGGACTGGCCTTGTACGTGCGCCACAGCGTCGAGCATTCGCCCATTGCTATGGCCTTTTCAGCCGCCCTCACGCTTGAGACGGCCAACACAGCGAACAGTGCTGTGGCGACGATTAACTTCATCATGGTAGTCTCCATATTGAGGGACCCTTGTCCCTACCGGTAGACCGTAGATGATGTTGATCGTTAAGTCAAGCCCCGCCCCGTGCCTTGAGGAAGTCGTCGAAGTCGCTCTGGTCCTTGGCGTGGCGCAGCTTGTCAAGGAACACGGCGAAGTCGCGCTGTTCCTCTTCAAGCTTCCGCCGCTCAGCCTCCAGCCGGTCCAGCGTCGCCTTGCGATGAGCGTCGAACGCCGCGTTGCCGGTGCCGCCGCCGGTAAACGGCCAGGCCGTCGCCTTGGCGCGTTCCCACCACTGGCCGTTAACTCGTCCCATTGAACCACTCCATAACAGGTAGGCCAGGACTGCCAGCCCGATGGGCCACCACAGGATGAACCCACCCGCCATTACCAGTATCCACCCAGGCGGGGTGGCTGATAGATTCGTGTTGAACCAGTTCGCGTTCACGGTCGTTCCTTTCCGATTGAGATAATACCCGCATCCTCTAGCGCCAGAGCCATATCGGCTACTGTCCGGGCGGTCTGCCGTCCAAGAGCAATCTTGTCGTTGACAACTGCATCCAGGTACATGACTTCTACCTGATCGTCGCTCAGGGTGCGATGTTCGGGGTAGACGATAACCACCCCTGTCACGGCGCCACCGCCTTACAGAAATCGGCGTGGATGCGCTCCAGCACCGCGTCTGTGGGCTGGATCGCCGGGTCAGTGTACGCCTTGCCCAGTGCACGGCTCACCCGGTCATAGCGCTGGGCGTCTCGCTCGCCCAGATGCGCCCGCGCGGTGCGCTCTTCCTTCATCATGTCGCCGCCCTTGCAGGCGTCGCGATAAACCGCCGAGCGCACGCGGCTGTTGCTCTCGTAGTGGGCGATCACCGCAGAGCGCAGCGGGCTGGCCTGGACGCCGGTAACGGCAAACAAGGCGGCGGTCGCAAGTAGGATGGACTTCTTCATGGTAGGCTCTCCGTTGGGTTGGGGGTTTACTTCCACTCGCAGTTAAACACTGACGGGTAATACCCGTGCTCGTAGCCTTCTGGCGCCCTGACGTGGATGCGCCCGGTCGAACCTTCGTGACGCGGCTGCGTCATACCGATGACCGTTGCCTTGTCGCCGCGAAAGTCTGTTACCGTCTCGCCAATCTCAACCGGCTTGCCGGTATCCGTGTGGACTAACCTCATGGTCTTGATCCCTTGTCTTGGCGGCATCATCGCCGCTACCGGTAGGATATAGGTTGGGTTGATCGTTAAGTCAAGTGGAATCTTAGCGTCGCCCCCGCCCGCTGCTGCAGGACAGGATGCCGCTGATAATGGCGAAGATGATCAGGATGGTCGTGGAGAGTATCCACCGCGCCGCGAAGGGGCTGTACTGATAAATCCAGTGGATAACCAGGGCGTAGGCCGCGATGAACAGGCCGCCCTGAGCATACCAGGGTACCGGGTGAGTGACCACCCAGTAGGCCGCCGCGACAAAGAGCGCCAGCGCCAGCGGGCCGTTGAGGTGCTTGCCCATCTCAGTTCTCCGTATGGGGGAAGTCGCGCGTGACGTTGAGCTTACCCCACGCCCAGAAGATGTAGACGCCGCGCACGCGGATGCACCACCAGTGGTTGACGTGGAGAATGTGGTGCCAGATGAGCCATTCCTTGAAGGTCATGATTGCATGCGCGCTGGCATGAGCGCTGCTGTCAGACAGATCATGCCGAAGATGATGGTGAGCAGCGGCGAGTTAACACCCAGAGCCGTCGTGACGAGCACGACTGCGAGGATGAAGCGATTGAAAACGGTCATTTCAGTCTCCTGTAGCGGTGCGTGACCGCGTGGTTCTCAATCAGAGATATAAAGGCACTTGACGATAAAGTCAAGTGGGTACCGCGATTTATTTTCGACCATCTCACACACCTTCCCCATCTCTGCCACGCTTCTCGCGAAGCGACATCAGCCCGCGCACTGTTTCGGCCGCCGCCATGACGCGCTTCCAGTGCATGGTGCCGCGTTTGATTTCATTCCATTCGAGAAGCGTGTCGTGGCGGTAGGTGTCCCGCCAGATAATCCGTGCAATCTCGTCCAACTCGACCACAGTGCTCTCCTCAAGATTTCACGAGTTCGCGAACGCCGCGCTCATTGGGCTGCCCCACGGAACGCTCGCACAACTTATCGTAGCTCCTCTGCCAGCGCTATCGTCGCCGGGTCGGTGGTGAAGTCTTCCGGGAAGTCCAGCGTGGACGACACGAACACATTCAGCATATCGGGATGGGTTCCCATCCGCGCCGCCTCTGCCGCCATGTAGTCGTTGAAGTCCTGCCGGCTGGTGATGACTGCCCGTGGGCTTTCGTCATCGCAGCGCAGGTGCTCGGCCACGACCACAAGCTGGCCCTTCTCAAATGTCAGGATGTAGTTCACGCCGCCCTCCTCATCATCTGTGCGCACTCGGGTCCGATGCCCGATTCAATCGACGCCGGAACGGTCAGCTTGCGGTTGCAGCGGCAACAGCGTCCAGCGTGCCAAAATTCAACCGTGTCCGGCAACTTGCCGTGCTTCAGGTTGGCCCACAGCCACTTGAACGCGCGGGCGCTAGGCGCCTCTGCGCTGATCTTAGACTTGACGCCGTGTTTCCAGGTCCAGCTGGTCCCCGGCGCATACTCGTGGCGCAGCGTACCCAGGTAGGCGTAGCTGGCGGTGTTGTCTGGGCCGGTGAGCAGCGACACAAAGAACAAATCGCGGCCCTGGTCCGATTCGGTCACCTGGTAGGTGAACCGGGTCCCAGTTGCCTTCGACACGATGGTGAATGTAGCCTTACCGGCCAGAGCAAACTGATAGGCCGCTTCGTGGGTGGTGAGCTGGTGGGCCGTGGACATGGTCGTCTCCTATTTAGCGGCGCATGGCCGCGTTGCATACAGGAGATATAAACGCGCCTTGACTTAAAGTCAAGTGGAGCGGCGAAATTATTTTGGTGGACTGGGCAGGAATCGAACCTGCGACCGCACGACAGGGTACCCTGCCGCCCGCGCTACCACTGAGCCACCAGCCCGAAGACGGGGGGAGTTGTCTGGGACGACGGTGTCTCCCCCCGGTTCGATCAGGACGGTGTTTTTGACCAAAGAGCACAGCTGCTACCCAACAGCGGACAGCCACACTCCCGGCTTGGAAGGCGGAGACGTGCCCCCATCCCTCGAACTGCCGGTGTTATTAGCGCCACCTCCGGCTGGGCTGGTTGGGTTAGGCCGTCGCGGTGATCTTGGCGGTGACTTGCTCAAACGTGTCGGTCACTGCCATCCCGCTGCCGTTGACGAACGTGATGCGGGTGCCCACCGGGCGGGTGCCGTCGCGGCGCTTCTTGCGCGGATAGAAGTTGCGGATCAGGTCTGTGTTGACCACAGTCGGGCTGGTGGGCTCAGACGGGACCATCGGCACGATGCCATCGTCTTCGCCTTCATCCGAATCATCGTAGCTGCGATCACGCTCGGCGATCACCATCGTAAGGGTAACGAACATGGTAGAAACTCCTTGCCCGCGTTGATTTGAATTGACCGTGTCTGGGGGCGGGCGGCACCGCAGGGGTCAATAGACGCTAGATAGGCGTGGTTGACGATAAAGTCAAGAGTTTATTTTACTCATCCGCCCCCACCGAGGAATGCCGGATCATCCGCCCGGCGGTTCAGGGTATCGCCTGCGGTCTCAAGCCGCTCCGCGATGCCCTCTAGCTTGTCGGCCAGCTGTTTCTGTGCCCAGTTGTTGTATCGAATCGTGCCGCAACAGTCGCATGGGACTGAGCCGCTATCCAGAGCAGCCATAAGTTCCTCTGCGCGCTTGGCGAATGTGAGAAGCTCCTTCGCCGCCGCGCGTGCCTGTTCCGTGTTCATTACGCTCTCCATTCTGTGGGGTTCCAGCGAATCACGCCATCGCTATCAGGCTGGACGGGCCGAACGAGCCTTTGCGGTGCCCAGAACTTATCCATTCCAATGTACACCCAGGCCTGGCGCCCGTCCGGCAGACGCTTGCGGCGCCGCTTGTACATGTGGCCGTTGCTCTCCAACACGTCCAGGCGACGGAATGTCGCGCCGTCCACGTGGTAGAGTTCGCCCTGGACCTGTATCCTGGACTGGCCCTTCATGATGATGGGGAAGCCTACGTCATACATGGCGCTGGCCTGGAAGGTAAACACCGCCGGGCCATGGTTGACTGACTTGGCGCCGAGGACGCAGTGGTTGCGGTGTCCGCTCTTTAGCGTACCGTAAACCCAAACAAGTGGCATTGTCGTTCTCCTGTGTGAGCCGCGCGTGGCGGCGGGTGATTGAGGCGCTAGCCTCAAGCTAGATATAAGCTTGGTTGGAGTTAAAGTCAAGTGGTATTTCAGTGCTTCGGTCTATCGGGGTCGATGCCCAGGATTGCTTCGACAACTCTCAGCCGGGTTTCGATGCGCCCAACCGCTTCTCCCAATCCACGCACGATAATTTTGGTTTCCACGATGTCGCGTTTTAGCGGCGCCAGCTTTTCGTCTAGCAGCTGGCCGAATACTCTTATCAAATCGCCGTTGTGCTTCTTGGCCATGTCACATGCCCTTCCGGCTCAGCTTGGAGCCCTTGCCCTTATTCTTCCGGTCGAGGTAGCGGATGAATTTGTCTGTGGCGTTTTCCTTCTTCTTGATCAGGTGGGTCACGCCGTACATCGGGACGGTCAGCCGGGACGGCAGCTTGGGCGTCGCTGGCTTGCCCTCCTTGATCCGCTCTTCAAGGTTGTGTCGCGGCTTGACGTGGTCGCGCGGCGCCAGCCGTGGCCGGTCGCGCTCATAGCGCCAATCCAGATACTCTGTGCGGGTCTTATCGTCGTGGCTCTCCGCCAGCGCGGTCTCAAGGTAGGACATGTCCAGTCCGAAGGCGCGATAGCCGCACATGATCGTGTCAAGATACCGGGCGCTGGGCGGCATGATGCCAGCCTCATTCATCTTGTAGAAGAGGATGCGGCGCTTGCGCCCATCGATCTTCTTGGTGACGTGCCAGCGCGCGTACAGCCCGCTGGAAACACCCTCATAGCGGTCCAGCTCACGCTCATCGCGCTCATCGATCTCCCACAGGCCGCCGGGCACCCGGCTTCCCTCGCAGGTGACCACATCGGCCACGGCGCGGAAGACCAGCTTGGCGTTGTTGAAGTAGAGCGGCCCGACCATCCGTGCAGAGGGGCAACGCTGCCGCATCCGCACCGGGTCCAGATTACTCCCATAACTCCAGTACAAAGCCATTTGATTCGTCCTCACATAGGCCGCTCGTGGCGGCGGGTTGCAGTCCTAGATATAGGACGGATTGAAGATAAAGTCAAGTGGGGTCCGCTCTTATTTTTCGATCACCACGCTTCCAGGATAGCGCAGCCGATACCTTCATCTTCGCCTTGGTCGCCTCAGAATGCTTCCAGCCGGTACGCGGCGCTCTGGTCTTCCAGCTAGCGCAGATAGCCTGCCGCTGTTGTTGGCTCTTGTTCCGCGCTGCTAGATCAGGGCGCAACCTACCCAGTTGAGCGGCTCTATTATTGTCTGAGGCTGGGATAATCTCCACATTGCCTACGCGATAGGCTCCCTTGTCACCGAACCGCGCCATAACGTATTGACCAAGCCTAGGTCCGCGCTCGTGCATGTTACCAGACGCAATCCAAATACCCATCCACTGTTCAAAGGTAAACCGCCATGGCACACCGCGATATCTGGCGTCAAACATGTGGTTGTTGTAGCGTACCTTCCAACGGCGCAATTCCTCAGCCGTCATTTGTCTATCCTTATTTTGCCGCCGCGATAGCGTGTGCCAGGGCGCGGCGAAGCGCCATGTAGCCAGATGAGGCATAGCCAGGCCGGTCAATCGCGTAGCTGGCCTCGTGCTGGTCGATGGCCACTAGAGCGGCCTGAGCCTCATCCAGGTCCAGGGTGAGCGTGACCTTCGGCGCGGGTGTCCGGTAGACTTCCTCCATGGAAGGCTGGCGGCGGATCATGGGCATACCACCACAACGGTCACTGTGCCGGTTTCGGCGACGGTAAGGGTGAACTGGCCGCTGAGAATTGCCTCAACCACGGCCGCCTGCGGCTCCGGTAACACCGGCAGGGTAACATCCTCAGCCCATTCCTCCGGGCCGTCGCCTACCTTGACCAGCAGGTCGCGGTAAATCTTGGAGTTGCCTTTGAGTTCGATCTTCATGACGCGGTGCCTTTCAAAACCAGATTTCATCGTCAACCGGCAGGCGCGGGCCGATAAAAGCGGTCCACTCAGCAGCCGCCTCAGCGGCATAATCGGCCGCCTCAGCCGCCAGGGTCGCCGGGTCTTCAGCCATACCGGCGAAAGCTTCACGCACGTAATCGAACCGCGCGTTATACTCAATCTCCAACTCTTCACGCATCGCGTCAAACATTTCATCCTCCAGTTAGCCGCATCGTGGCGGCGACAACCCCTAGATAGGGGCTGTCTGACTTAAAGTCAAGTGGGGCGGCGGATTTATTTTACCACAGCTTGACAAACGCCGCACCCGCCGCGAAGAACGCCGCGCCCATGGTCATTAAAGATAGCCCAATCTGCCAAGGCGCCAGCCTGATCTCCTGGCGCTTACGATCATGATCAGCTAACATCTGATCGATGTGGGCTAACTTTACCCGCAGGTCAACGTCCAGGGTATAATCTGTGGCACTCATCACGCATCCTCCAGTATCTTGATCTGCCCCGCCTTGGACAGGTCATAGAGGAAATGTAGCGCGGTGTCAAAGCGCACATCGGTGCCACTGGTCATCGTGGCGCGGTCTGCCGCCTCCTGCATCCACGCCGCGCTTGTCTCGGCGTGAGCCATTGAGCCCGCGTTGAGCTGGGTAACAATCTGCGCTGGGGTGCCACTGTAGGTGTGGCCGTCTGCGGTCATGATCTTCATGCTGTCCTCCTGCTGGTGGCCCGCGCGGCGAACACCGCAACGCGGGAATTGAAGTAGGCTCGCGCATCGGTCGGTGATTCGGTCAGCGTCATCAGCGCGTCCAGGCTATCGTTATACAGGCTGAGGTCTGGGTTGCGCCGCGCGGCGGCGACCATCGCCAGGCAGAACCTCACCCAGTAGGCCGCCTTGCGCGCATCGGTTGAGCCCTGATGCTGGCGGAACTCAACGGTACCGTGCTGAAAGAAGCTGCAGAAATTCAGCTTGCGGTAGCGGTAGCTGGAGCGGATGTAGTCGCGGCCAGGCATCTGGCCAACCGCGCGGGTGACCTCATCGATTGAGGTGGCCGCCTCCAGCCGCGTCTCGTTGATGATGTGAGCGTGGCAGAAATCGTTGGACGTGCGCGACGGCGCCAGAACAGAGTTGATCGCCGCGTCGAACTTGCGATAGATGCGGGCCAGGCTGCGGAAAAAATGGACGTTCTCCCGACGCGCGCCAACGTGGACGTGAAAGCCGCAGCGCTTTGTGATCTTGCACCCAGCGGCGGTCATCGCGTCCATAACTTTCGCCATCGTGGCGAAACCCGCCTCGCCGGTCAGGATGGGGGACACGACTTCGGCGCCCGTGATGTGGCTGCCAAGGCTACCGTCCTGCACAACCTTCCAGGTGGTGATCAGCTGGTGGTTGTAACGCTGCGCCTCACAGGCGACGCCAGCGGCGGTGATCGCCTGGGCCAGACCGTAGTGCGACAGGCCGCTCGGCATGATGACTTCGATCTCAACGCCGAAGGTGTCGCCCTGCGCGCCGGGCGCGACGAAAGGGGCGGTGGCGGTGGGCTGGCGCGCCTCAATGCGGGCGCGCAACTCTGCGACGCGGCGGCGACCGATGCCCGTGTTCTCATGCGTGGAGCGCAGGATGCGCACGCCGCTATAGATACCCAGGCTGTGGGCGACTGGCACTAAGGCGTTCCATTCGGCCTGGAGGCTGCGAAGTTCGGACATTAGAGGCTCCTGAATTAGCCGCACTTGGCGGCGGTGTCTCTCAACTAGGCGTAGATATAAACGTGTGATCTGGTAAAGTCAAGTGGGGCTGCGAAATTATTTTGGGGTGGGAAAACGCGCAGCCCTGCCGTGGTCCCTCGGGGATATACCCAGGCTCAGCCCCCAATATAGGGGCTGGCTTGGGTAAAGTCAAGTGGGCGCTTGACTTTATTTACGCCGCCGCGCGAACCTGGGCCTCGACGATATCGCGCACTTCGCGCCAGGTCTTGCCGGTGATGTTCATCATGGCGCGGATCATCAGCTTGATGGCCTTCTGCTCGCCGCCCAGCTTGACCATCGCGGCGTAGGCGGCGGGGTCCAGAACAACCGTCTCTGAGCGCAGGGTGCGGCCGTCCCAGATTGCGGCGGGGCGCTCCACATCCTTCGTGAGAATCTCGAAGGTGTTCGCGCAGGTGGTATAGGCCGACAACGGCATACACGCGATACCGTTCTGGCGGTTAACCGCCATCATGGCCTCGGTCATCTGGGTGAGGATCGTGTTGGCTTGGGTCTTGGTCATCGTAGTCTCCTGTTATAGCGGCTTGATCGCCGCAGAACTAGATATAGGGATGGTTGTCTGATAAGTCAAGTGGGCTGGCGAAATTATTTTGCAGTCCCTATGCAGCTGGAAGCCAGCCCCAGAGGGGGCGGCCCATTGATGCCAAGGCGAACGTGGTGGTCGTGCTGCATCACACCAGGCTCCAGCCACCGATGGAGTTGTAGCGGGCGACGATACTGCCAGAAATGGGGGTGTCGCTGCTGCCTGAGTTGCGGAAAACCGTCGCGTCGAAACCTGAGCGGATGCAGAGTAACTGCGCCTCTTCGAGCGTGGCCACGACGCGGCGCAGGCCAAAGTTATAATGGTCCAAGATGAACGTGGCTGGGCCCTCGGCGCGGCGGGTTTCGGTGATGCGGATGAAATAAACCCCCTCCTTGAGAATCCACTGGTCCTGTTCAGCCTGGCTCTCGAACCGCCGGGTAAAGGGCTGGCCGCGTATGCCGCTGACGATACGCGGCTCGTGATCCTGAATCATGGCAGGCTCCTAGTCGTTGATGATGAGGGCGGTGAGGTGGGTGAGGTCGGGTGTGACGCATCGGAAGTGCCAGCCGTATATGTCTTCGTGGCTGGCGTCCAGGTCGGTTTTGGTGAGAACAAACATGGCGCGGCGGCCTGTGTGACTGACCAGGTCAAACCGGTCATGCGCCCCTGCGGCCGCGCCCAGGCTGGAGGCTTCCGCTGTGAAGAGGAACGTGGAGGGGTTCCAGGCGAATGAGGCCGCGCGATAGCTGGTGATCACGTTACACCTCCGTGCCCAGAGGGGCGAGCGCCGGGCGGATAGCGTGGACCGTGCCAGCCCAGCGCCCGCGCCCGTTGTGGTAGAGCAGGGCGACTTCCTTGCCGCTGTTGAGCTCGGCGCGCACGCGGCGCAGAGCGTCGATGCTGTCGCAGAACGCGATGATCGTGGAGAGACGGGCGCGCAGCATGAATGTACCGTGGGTTTCGACGCTGGTGGTGGCCGGAACAGAGTACAGATCGAAAAGGGGTTCGGTGGTCATGATCTTGGTCCTTGTGTGAGTCGCGTCGTGGCGACGGTCTAGAGATAGGGCCACCTGACTGGAAAGTCAAGTGGCCCGCGCGATTTATTTTTACAGCTTGATGGCGCGCTCGAATTCGGCCAGGGCGGCCTGGGTGGTGGCCAGGGCTGCTTCCAGCGCGTCGCGGCGCGGCATGAACTGGGCGGGCTCGTTACCGCCGTTGCGGAATGTCTTGCGGCAGACGTTGCCGGGGACGATGGTGGCGGCCTCGACTGCGACGGTACGGCACTCTGTGTCGGTGAACGCGACGCCCAGACCGTAGGCGGGCCAGACGAAAACGTTGCCTTCGATGCGACCGCGTAACGCGGTGCGCAGGTTGGCGAGGCGGGTGTGGTAACCGGCGCGCACCTGGGCGATGAGGGCGGCTTGCTCGGTGGTGGTGGTCATGGTAGGCTCCTGTGTGAGTCGCGTCGTGGCGACGGTCTCGATATAGATTGGAGTTGGGATAAAGTCAAGTGGGGCGTGGATTTATTTTTAGATGTGATATGTGGTGACGGCGGGCGCGGCGGGCTGCGACGCGGTGGTGGTTGACGTGAATGACTTGATAAGCAGGGCGACCCAGACCAGGCCAATCAGGGCGGCGAACCGGGGGTAATCGTCTGCCGCGATGAGGAAGGCGGTGGCGGCGACCAGGCAACCGATAAAGATGGCCAGGCGAGCCGGGTGGCGGCGGTACAGAGCGACTATCGCCGGGAGAAAATTGATCATCGTGGCGAGGATGACGATGGTGAGGTCTGTGGTGTCCATGATCCTGATCTCCATAGTCGCGTCGTGGCGACGGTCTCGATATAGTTGGTGTTGAGATTAAAGTCAAGTGGGGCGGTGATCCAGCCGACAGAGAATATCCAGCACCTCACTGTGACGGTCTAGGTTCTTGTTTTCCAAGAGGATAATGTCACCGCGCATATCCACGATGGCTTTCTCCACGTTGCCTAGACGCTCAAACAACTGAGAGGATTGCCGCGAGAAGCTTTGGAGCGCCTCGCGAAACATCTTGTTCTCGCCACGCAGCGCGCGCAGCTGCGCCAGGACCAGGTTGTCTGTGTCGGTCATCATGCATCCTCCGTCTGGAGGATACTAGCCTGGGCCGGGCGCGACGCGAAACCGAACTTTTGGTCGTCCTGGCTGGGGGTGACCGTCGCGGTGAACCGGATGCGTGAGCCCTTCGCCGCGTCGCTGATCGCGGCGGGGACGGTCGACCAGATTTTGAAACCGGTGTCATGCTGGACCAGCATCTTGAGAACCGAACCATACGGGCCATCCTGCGTGCGCAGGGAGAGGATGGTACCTTCGATGGTAACCTTCCCTGACGGGCAGGGTGCGGCGGCCTCCTGCGCTGCGGCGCGTGCGGCCTGGAGGGCTGCGCGGTTGGTGATGCCGGTGAGCAGGCGGGCGAGGAAGGCAACCTGCTTCTCGCTGATGGAGCCATACTTGACCAGCTTCGACACGATGTCGCGGATGGTGAGCTCCTCGAAGCGGCAGTTGCCGCGCTCGTCGGTCGGACAGGGCGCGCTGGCAATATCCCACGCGGCGGTGAGGTTGTTGTCTGCGAGGAACTTGATGGCCTTGCGCTTGCCGGCCTGCGCTTCTAAACCGCGTGTGACATTGCGGCGAAATGCGGTGGCGTCGCCCATTTCCAGGTTGTCGGCGCAATCCAGGCCGGTCTTGATCACTGTGTTCGTGGGACGATGATAGAAAGCCGCCATATAGCTACAGTGCGCGCCACAAACGTAGCAGTTGCCCGCCGACTCGTTGACGGCGAATGAACTCTGGGTGCGCTCCATAAAGGCGCGCAAACGGGCACGCTCCGCTGCGATGATCGCGATGCCGGAAACATCCCAGCCTACGCGCGGCAGGTACGTGAACGCGATGAATTGATAGTCAGCCGGGACTATCGCGCTGGGGTGTTGATCGAAAGTCAAGTGGGCGGCGTGGATTTATTTTGGCGTGCTAACCGTTTGGCCGCCTCGCGCACTTTAGCCGCTGCGCTCAGCTTGGCTCTGGTGGCTTCAGATTTGGGTGGCTTGGGGTGGGCGTTAAGACGGCGCAGGTGCTCCAGATTGCGCTCGCGATAGGATGGCTCAGCCTGGCCTTGCCGTGTGGCCTTCGCGTGTTGCTCGCGCTTCTCTGGGCTAGCCTCAGCCCAAAGTTGTCGCGTGATCTCTGCCTTGCGCGCGCGAATTTCTGGATCGGCTTGGACGCGGCGAGCTGTTTCAGCCTGCTGCGCGCGCCACTCCGGGCTATACTCTTTGCGGCGCGTGGCCGCGATGGTATTGGCCCGCCACTCTGGGTCGCGCCACTGACGGCGGGTGTGCTCTGGGTCGCGATTGCGCTGGCCTGCCGAAATGCGCGCGCGAACCTCTAGATTGGCTAGTCCAGCTTTGTGTTTCTCCCGCATCTCAGGAGTGGTCCAGAGACGCCGCAGAGTGGTCGCATCAACCCCATCGCCGCCAGCCGTGAGATTGCATAGTGTGCCCTTGCCCAAATCGCGCCGTCCATAGCGCGCGATCAGCTGAACCTCAACTGTGAAGGCCAGCGCTTCAGTCTCGAAACGCTGGACAATAGTGGATTGCGGCTCCAACCCTAGCACGCGGCACTTGGCGATGACGGCGGCCAAAAGTGGGTTGTTAAACGGACATCCTGGTTTCAGCCGCTCCAGATAACGCTGCCCACTACCCTTCCCAACCCAGATCGGGGCGTTGGACTTGCCCGGGCGCGGATCGCGAATCACATAGACGTAGTACACGCAATAAGGCTAGCGCGGGTGGGTGCCCCGCGTCTAGCGGTTCAATAGAACGTGGATGATCAGCCACATGAACGGGCGACCTATGCCCTTCCCTATGTAGATTGGTGTAGCGTCGCGCGGGTCAAAATAGATGTAGATATAGTGCTTCATGATGAAACTGGCCTATAGCGCGAGGGGTTACACCCCGTCTACTCGACCGCTGCGCGGTGTAAGAGTACCTTGGATCACTGTGTCGTGTACCGGGGGCGCCCTGTCTATCGCTACGCGGTATGCGGGTGGATGTGGGCTTTACGCGCGACGGGCGATTAACGGCCTGCGGGTGATGTGGGGCTTTTCCCTCTACGCGGGTGTGGTGGGGGATGGATGGGGCTGGATATTTCTGGGTTCGTAGTGCGATCTTAGATCGTGGCGGTAAGCGCTTGAAATGTCAAGATAACGGATGGAAAGGGGGGGTTGCTTCGGGGCTGCTTAGGCTGCTTCTATATTATGAGTCTCGTAGCGCGGCTTCTCTCTTCTTACTCGGCTTCTTACCTCGGAGCTCCGCAGAACGCACTGCGAACACGCGTAGGGAACGGGATATAGGAAAATCCAGCCTAAGCAGCCCGTAAGCAGCCCCCCGTTGTCGATAAGTGCTTGAAAGCGCACGTCAAATATCAATCTGGTAGGAATTAGTGGACCCAGCCCCCACCCGGTGCCCTTACCCGCACACCGTTTTCCCCAATCCGCGAAAATCGCTTGCCGCCGCCCCGCAAATCGGCGTAGCCTCCCGCCTCACGAATTCACAGGCCACAGGGACGGGCACCCTTTTGCCATACCAGCTACTCAGGGTCGGACCCAACATGGAAGCTGGCGTCAGCCGCGTCCTGTCTCAGCTTGACCTCCCAAACGAATGGTTTCGCATCAAGCGCCGCGTTGTGTATCGCGGGCGGCTGGTGCTGCGAACCTTCCCAATCTTCCCAGGCTACATGTTTGTAATGGCGCGCTACCTCTGGTGCCTGATCGAACAGATCACCGGCGTGCGCGGCTTTGTCCGCTTCGGCGGTCAGATTGAAACCGTCCCCGATCAAGTGGTCAGTGACCTTCGTGACCGGGCCGACGCACGGGGGGTTCTCACAGAGGAATCCCTTCCATTCAACCCGGATGACCGCATCTGGGTTCGGCTCGCCGGTCAGGAAGCGCCGGGCATCTTCAAGGACTACCTTGGCCCTACCCGGGCCTTGGTAGATGTTACCATCCTGGGTCGCGCCGTCTCCACATCGGCGCGGCTCGGTGAGATACGGCGGCAGGATTAAATCCTGCGGTTACCTGTGCGAAACGCACGTAGAAATGGATGAACTGTGGCGCGACCCATTCAGGTCATAGTAGCGCAGCTATGTCATCCTTTCGTCTAACCCAACGCCCCCCGCTACCCGCCGCAGCACCACAAAACGCACGAGGCGCAGCCCGGAGCAGGGCGCGATTGACCGGAAAGTCCCGCACAGAATCGTCCAGCACAGTTGTGATTCGTCAACCCGCGCGCATTTCTAAAATGTGGCTTCCCGGCATTCTCGCACGTGCCGAGTGCCGCGCTGATCCGCCCGCTAGGGCTGTGTGTTGACTGCTCATGGTGCTCGGGAAACAAATTGGGAAAGTCAAGCGGCTTAACTACGTAGGGTGAACCCCTGACATGGACATGACTGAGTTTCATATGATCGTCGAACCAGTCGGCCCGGGCAGCTACCGGGCGACACTGGGCGGTCAGGTGATCGTCAAGTCAAGCACACAGCCCTTCCTGGATGGGGCGCGGGTGCTGGCTGCCAACGGTGCAGATGCGTCCGACATCGTGACCATGCGCCATAAGGGCGCGGCCAACTGGTCGCTGCGCTCCACTATTGGGACGGCCGCCGCGCTAAGTGTGGTTGACCGTACCGGCAAGGGCGGAGCAGGATTCGCCCCATACAAGGCGTTCCCTGCGGATAAACTCAAACGTTCGGCGAATATCAGCGAGAAATGAACGCTCGTGCCGATTTCCGCATACATATGTGTACTGGTGTGGACCTGCCTGTGAATCTGCTCCTGCCTGGCGCTCCGTGCGGCGCGGCAGAGAGCGGCGCGGGCGGCGCGGGTCGCGGGGCGTCACGGGCGACATTGGCGAACACGGATGCCGACGATGCCGGCGATGCCGGGCGCCCGATCTGGTAGGGTATCACGTGACGGGCATTGACGGGCATTGACGGGCATTGACGGACACGGGTGTCGGCGATGCCGGCGACGGGCGCGGAAGAGAGCGGCGCGCGGGTAGCGGGCGGGTTCTGGCGAGCGCGGCGGGTCGCGGCGGTAGCGGGCGACACGGGTGTTGGCGGGTCGCGGCGGTGTCGGG